>Ga0209614_1000016_pt1 | contig 132686 bp, 112 predicted proteins | sample BlaSprsedimmetaG_FD_185484 | JGI IMG/M metagenome (GOLD analysis project Ga0209614, IMG submission 185484) | Hot spring sediment bacterial and archeal communities from California, USA to study Microbial Dark Matter (Phase II) - Blank Spring... ... | reverse complement strand
GTATCAAATCAAACACAGTATTATTGAAAAAGATGATACTGCACTCTGTAGTGCCCCCCATCAGTCAAGAACAAAATAGTTTAGTGTTCCCAGTGTTTTCATAGTCCATCCTGTATTCCAAGTCAAGTCCAAAAATAAGTCACGCCCAAAAAAAATGTGCTATTTCCTCAGTCATGGCTGTTTAATACCGTTTGAAGCAATTCCAGAAATAAGATCAGAAATTCATTTTATTTTATGAAAGGGGAGGAGAAACCTCCCCTTTGTGTTTTCTTTATTCATCAAAAGGAAAGCGGTATTTCTCTTCCAGGTTGAATTCTTTCCTCAGTTCGATGATCTGGTTTTTCAGCACTTCGTCCACTTTGGCGCCTTTGTCTTTTCGCTCCAGCCAGGCGTCGTGCTCCTTTTCTCCTGCCGTCCAGATGCGTTGGGCTCCCGGGGCTTTTTCAGAATGGCGCAGGGCACGCACGATGTCGCCTGCAGTCTTCTTAAAATCTTCCGGATCGATGAACGAGGCGATATCCATGGCGATGAAGAAGTGTCCCAGTTTATAGGTATCCTTTTCTCCCTTTTCATTGAACCCCGTGAGCATCTTCATATAAGCTCCGTGCTGGAGGGCTGCAGAAAGGATTTCCACCACGGCAGCATAACCGTATCCTTTATAGCCTGCAGTGATCTCCCCCTGCCCTCCCACAGGGACAAGAGCCGCGTCTCCTGTGACAAGGGCTTTCAGAATGGCTTCGGAGTCGGTCATGTATTTTCCGTTTCGATCGATGACCCATCCTTCCGGGGTAGGTTTTCCCAAACGCGCCAGGGTCTCGATCTTTCCCCGCTGGGAGACCGATGTGGCGCAGTCCAGAACGAAGGGGAACTCCTCATCAGTGGGGATCCCGAAGGTGAGGGGATTGGTCCCCATCATATTCTCCACGCCGAAGGTGGGGGCGATGGAGGGGCGGGCATTGGTCCCTGTGATGCCGATCATATTGTTCTGAACGGCCATGAGGGAATAGTAGCCGGCGATGCCATAATGGTTGGAGTTGCGCACGGCCACCATGCCGATCCCGTAGCGGCGCGCTTTTTCAATGGCCATGGACATGGCTTTGTGGGCGATGACCTGGCCCATGCCGTTGTTGCCGTCAAGGACAGCTGTGGCCGGGGCTTCCCGAACCACGTCGATTTTGGTCACAGGGTTGATCTGTCCCGCTTTGATCCTGTCGATATAGATGGGCTTGAACCGTCCGATCCCGTGGGAATCGATCCCCCGTTTGTCGGAGGTGATGAGGATCTCCGCGCAGATCTCTGCTTCCTGTTCTGGGATACCCATGCAGGTAAAGACCTCGGCCATGAACGTTTCCAGCAGGTCAAAATCGACCCAATATATCCTTTCCATAGGCTACTCCTTTTTTGTGTAGTGTAAAATCAGTTTACATGCCTTTCAAGGATTAAGATGAAAAAGATTTAGTTGAAAGAAAAGGAAATCTGAGTATGGTAGAAGACTCAACAGGGAGGTACAGACGAGATGAAGATATCGACACTCATCGCTGAAGAGCTCAAGCTTCAGGAAAAAAAGATCCAAAGCACCATGGCGCTTCTCGACGAAGGGAACACTGTCCCCTTTATTTCACGATACAGAAAGGAAGCCACGGGGAACCTCACTGAGACAGAGGTGACGGCTGTGGCAGAAAAGTACTCCTTTTTCAAGGAGCTCCTGGCCAGAAAAGAGTATATTCTCCAGACCATTGAAAAACAGGGGAAACTCACAGAAGAGCTTCAACGCAGGATTGACGCCTGTTTCAATAAGAACGAACTGGAAGACCTCTATCTCCCTTATAAACCCAAACGCCGGACAAAGGCTCAGATGGCCCGTGAGATGGGCTTTGAACCTTTAGCTGAGATCATTCTGGCCCAGAAATGTGAAGAGCAGAGCGCCGAAGAGATCATCCTCTCCTTTGCCAATGAAGAAAAAGGGGTCACCGGACGGGATGAAATTCTGGAGCAGGCCCTTTTTATCGTGGCCGAAACCGTGACCCACCATCCTGAAGTCCGGAAAAAACTCCGCGCCTTTTATATTGATTCGGCTCTTATCACTTCTGGTGTCAAAGATGAGGCGGCTGATGAAAAAGGCGTCTATATGGACTATTACGAGTACAATGAGCCTTTGAAAGAGATCAAATCCCACCGTCTTCTTGCCCTGAACAGGGGAGAAAAAGAGGGAATCCTGAAAATAGAGGTGGCCGTGGATGAAGACCTGTGTATGGCGCTTATCCGGAAGGAGATCGTCAGCCGTGAGGAGTCTCCTTTCTTCGCGATACTTCTGGAGGGAATGGAGCTGGCCTACTTCGGATACCTTCATCCCTCCATGGCCACGGAATGCCGTAGCCATTATACGGCATTGGCTGAGGATGTGGCCATTGATGTCTTTGAAAGGAACCTTAATGATCTGCTTTTGGGAAGCCCTGCTTTCGGCCATACTATTATGGGAATCGATCCCGGTCTCAGGACAGGCTCCAAAATCGCTGTCATTGATGAGCGGGGAAAGTATTTAGCACATGAAGTGATCCATACTCTCGGAGAAGGGGCTTTAGAGAGAGCCTATGCTGTTTTGAAGAGGGTCAAGGAGAAATATGATGTGACTCTGGCGGCTGTGGGTAACGGCAAGGGCTCTAAAGAGATTGCCGCTTTGATCCGTCGCCTTATGAAAGAGTATGCCGGCGGGAATAAGACTCTCCACATGGCTATCGTCAATGAAAGCGGGGCGTCTATTTATTCAGCTTCTCCCTTGGCTGTGAAAGAATTCCCCGGCCTTGATGTGACGATACGGGGAGCTGTCAGTATTGCAAGGCGTATCCATGACCCTTTGGCTGAATTTGTCAAAATCAATCCCAAATCATTGGGCGTGGGCCAATATCAGCATGATGTGGATCAAAAAGAGTTGAAGAGCCGTCTGGACCGTGTTGTCTCCCGGGCTGTAAACAGTGTCGGTGTCGATGTCAATTCGGCCTCTGTCCCTCTTCTTTCTTATGTGGCCGGAATCAGTGAAACCAATGCCAAAGAGATCGTCAATCAAAGAGACTTAAAGGGAGGCTTTGTCAGCCGTGATGAACTCACACAGGTGAAGGGAATAGGAGATAAGACCTTTGAACAATGCGCGGGGTTTTTAAGAATACGCAACGGAAAAAATGTGCTGGACAATACGGCTATTCACCCGGAGCGCTATTCGGTGGTAGAAAAGATCTGTGCTGAAGCGGGATTGAATATTGAAGAGCTGTCCAAAAATCCGCAGGAATTAGAGCGTGTCGATAAGGAGCGGTACAAAGATGAAGTGGGGGCTTATACCTTAGAGGATATCCTGGAAGAGCTCAAAAAACCGGGCCGTGATGTCCGGGAGGCTTTTGAGCCAGTACCGTATAATGATATGGTGGAAAGTATTGACGATCTGAGTGAGGGAATGGTTCTCCCGGGGATCATTACGAATATGACTAATTTCGGACTATTCGTAGACCTTGGCATCGGAATCAGCGGTTTATGTCATATTTCACAAGCCGCAGACCGCTTTATTAAAGATCTGAGTGAACATTTTCGTGTAGGGGACAGGCACTCTTTCCAAGTCATTTCTGTGGACAGGGAAAGAGAACGGGTCGGACTGAAACGGATCGGCTAAACAGATGAAAATTTATAATGAGCCCGAAAAACGCAAAGGGTGACAGATATTGACGTGTAGTATATGGAAAAGAACAAATGATGTATTTTGGAGATGAAACGGATGTTCCCTTTCATCACTGAATGCGGGGTATGTGTTAATAATGGTTTTAGTTACAAAAAAAGTCTTGACAGTAATCTTTTCTCTGGGTAAAATCTCTGATGATTATGATTAAAGACGCGGTGGGAAAACTATTTAACAAATATATGACTTTTATTGTCTTGCCCCATGATGAAGTCGGGGCGAAGCAGAAAAGGGTCAGTTATGGCACTTTGGCATTAGTGCTTTTCTTTGTTCTTCTCTTTGTAGGTGTTTCTCTTGTCATTATTGCGGACTATGGGCAGCGCAAAGTCGCTTCCGACACACTCAACCGGCTTGTCTATGAAAATACCATTTTGAAAGAGAAATACAGCTCTTTAAAAAAGAATACAGCCATGGTCAATGAATCCATTGCGGGGATTCTGAATAAAATGGATAATCTTCTGATTATGAACAATCTTCCCCCGACCTCAGAAGTCATGAAGGAAATGGGGATCGGCGGTTCGGAAAGTGCTTCTCCCGAGGAGAACCTCCTTATCATGGACCCCGGATTCAAACGTCAGGTTCAGGAGATCAGCACAATGATCGTCAGTACAGAAAAACGTGTGGAACTGGCAAAACAGCTTCTGGCGCAGATTTCATCCCATAAAGAAATGAATTCTGAGATGTGGGACAATATTCCAACGGTCTGGCCTGTTTACGGATGGATCACATCAGGATTCGGGACACGTATTTCTCCGATGACAGGCAAGCAGGAATTTCATCCCGGTTTGGATATTGCTCAGAATATCGGAGAGGAGATCGTTGCTCCGGGAGACGGGGTTGTCATCTATGCAGGCAGCCGCCCCGGTTGGGGACGCACTGTCCTTATCCGGCATGAATACGGGATTGTAACCCGGTATGCTCATATGGACTCGATTAAAGTGACCCTTTATCAGGAGATTAAAAAGGGGGATATCTTGGGGACAGTGGGTAACACAGGGTACTCCATCGGCCCTCATCTCCATTATGAAGTGCGTGTTCACGGTACTCCGGTGGATCCGATGAATTATATCCTGACACGTAAAGACTGAACTGCCTTTTTTCTTCTTGAACATTCTTTTAAAGAGCCTTATAGTCACTCCGGAACGCATCAGGTTTAATCAAAATCATCATTCAGAGGAGGTCAGATGAGCAACAGAGTCTCAATTTTTTCAGAAATCGGAATATTAGAAAAGGTCATTATCCATTCACCCGGTTTTGAAGTGGAAGAGATGACACCCAAAACAGCGGCCCAGGTGCTTTACAATGATATTCTTCCTCTGCCGGTCATTGCAGAAGACCATCGTGAATTGAAAGAGATTTTAAAATTAGTGACTAAAGTCTATGAAGTCAGAGAACTGCTTCGGGATGTATTGGAAAACAATGCCGTAAAAAATGAGTTTATAGAAACAATCATCCGCTTTTTCCCCATATTAAAAAGAAGACGGGAAGAATTTCATGTGATGACGCCTGAAGAGCTTTCCTATGGCGTTATTGTGGGAATTAAGGAAAAAAAGGATTCATTGACCCGGTTTTTGAGTGAAAATATCTTTTCTTTGCCCCCTTTGCCGAACCTCTATTTTATGCGTGACAGCGCTATTGTCGTCGGGGATAAAGTCATTACAGGGTCTATGGCCAATAAAGTCCGTATTATGGAAGCCATTATTGCCACATTTATCTACCGTTACCATCCTCAATTTAAATCGGAGGGTTTTATCCTGGACGGGACCGAAGAAGGGCAGGAGGCACTTGTCACTGTCGAGGGGGGCGATCTTCTGGTATTAAAAGATAATGTTTTAGCGATCGGGATTTCTGAAAGAACCACGTCGCAGAGCATTGACTTGATCATCAACAATCTTTGCCGGGGGATTACCGAGCCCTTTTATGTCTTTGCTGTCGTTCTTCCCAATGAAAGAGCGACGATTCATCTGGATATGGTCTTTACCATGGTGGACAAAGACCGCTGCGTCATCCATGAACCTTATATTTTGGGGAATGGGCGTCTCCCTGTTGTCCGCATCACATTAGAGCCCAATGGTAAAAAAACCTTTGACTATATGGATAATCTCATTGTCGGGCTGAAGACCGTGGGCCTTGATTTAAAACCGGTCATTTGTGGCGGAGACAACCCCCTCTATCAGGAGAGGGAGCAATGGCTTTCGGGGACAAACTTTTTCGCTTTTGAGCCCGGGAAATTCATCGGATATGACTGTAATGTCAAAACACTGGAATCCCTTGCAAAGGAAGGATATACGGTCAAACATGCCCGGGAGTTTTTGTCCGGGCAATCTAAGATCGAAGAGCATAAAAAGCTCGTCATCGGAATCGACGGAGCCGAGCTGGCCCGGGGCGGCGGCGGGGTGCGCTGCATGACCATGCCTGCAAAAAGAAAGCCGGTTAAATGGTAAAAAGGGGTTTTCTTTTTGTTTTTCTCCTTATGGGGATTTTCACAGGACTCACTGCTCAAGGGGCCTTTACGGCAAAGCCTTATTTTGAGAGTTTAAACCGGCTCTCTCCCCACCCGCCGGGATCAGAAAATCACAAAAAGGTCTGCGAATACATTCAAAAGACACTGATCTCTTTAGGGTGGGAAGTTCAAACACATTCCTTTTCTTATATCAGCCCTTATGACGGGCCTCAGGAGGGAACAAATATTATCGGCCTTCTTCGAGGTACGCAAGAGAGCACTGTGGCTTTCGGCAGTCATTGGGATACCCGTCCCGTAGCTGATCAGGACCCGGACCGAAAAAAGCGCAGAGAGCCTGTTTTCGGGGCCAATGACGGGAATTCTTCCACAGCGGCTCTTCTCTCTCTGGCAGAGATGCTGGCCGGCTCAGGGCCATTGGACCATACGGTTTATCTTTTCTTTTTTGATGCAGAAGACAGCGGCAGTTCTTCTTCGTCTTATTGCATCGGATCAAAAGTTTTTGTAGAAGAATGGGATATCAGCACGGTCAGATTTGGGGTTCTTGTGGATATTATCGGTTCAAAGAGCCTCTCCCTTCCCTATGAAGGCTATTCTGTCCGGGCAGCCCCGAATCTTTCCGAAAACATCTGGGATTATGCCGCAAAAGAGAAACGGATCCCCTTTTTTCGGAAAAATACAGGCCCGCACGTTATTGATGACCATCTGCCCTTTCTGGAAAGGGGAATCCCCTTTGTCTGCCTCATTGATTTTTCTTACCCCTGGTGGCATACCACAGAGGATACCCCGGATAAATGCTCTCTTATGAATATTGACATGATCGTCTCACTTCTCTTTGATATTGCCGTCACTCCCAGCAAGTTTTATCCGTCGTTTTAATGGGAGAGAAGATAGTCGGCAGCGGCTAAAGCAGCCCGAGCTCCCTCTCCGGCAGCAATGACGATCTGCTTAAAAGGGACGTCGGTAACATCCCCGGCGGCGAAGACCCCTTCCACGGATGTCGCTCCATGCTTATCGACGATGATTTCTCCGTATTTGTTGAGATCCACAAACCCCTGAAGGAATTCTGTGTTGGGGATCAGTCCGATCTCTACAAAAAGTCCCTCCAAGGGAAGTTTCTTCTCTTCACCGGTCAGGCGGTTTTGAATGACCGCATGGGTGAGGGTGGTCTCTCCCTCGCAGCGGATCACAGCGGAGTTGAAAAAGATCTCCATTTTATCCCGGAAGGGATCGATTTTTCCGCGCACGGCACGGTCAGCGGTAAAGTCTTCCAGAAATTGGATGACATAGATTTTTTTAGCGATTTTTCCCAGATCTACAATAGCCTCGATGGCTGAGTTTCCCCCGCCGACGACGGCAACAGTTTTATCCCGGTAAAGAGGAGCATCGCATGTGGCGCAATAAGCGACGCCGCGCCCTGTCAATTCTTTTTCCCCGGGGACATCCATGGGCCGCGAACGTTTGCCTGTGGCCAAAATAATCGTTCGCCCCCTAAATGTTTTCCCGTCATCTGAATAAACTTTGAACAGGTCTTTCTCTTTTTCAATTGACTTTACATGGACAAATTCATAGGTCTCCACATCGTATTGAAGCATGTGATTTTTCCAGCTTTCGGCCATGTCGGGACCGAGAATATGCGTCGTTCCGATGTAATTCTCCACTTCGGAAGTGCTTAAGACCTGACCTCCCATGTCAAAAGTGATAAGGCCTGTCTTTAATCCTTTACGGGCCGCATAAAGAGCGGCGTTCATTCCTCCGGGGCCTCCTCCGATGATGATGGTATCGTATAATGTCTTCTCATCCATAGGCTCTGCTGTCTTAGAAGAGGGCAATTTAAAATCAAAAGGCATGATCTTCCTCCTTTGGGGGATTGAGAGTGAAAAGCAGTAAATCCTCAAAGAGCGCGAGTTCTTCCTCCTCATCTTCGTCTTTTGTCTCCATAAGCGATAAAATGGCCAAAAGGTCTTCAATATCAGCCCGGCTCAGATGCAAAACCGCTTTTTTGCCGCGTTCTTCTTTTTTTTTGGAGAAATAGGATCGACTTTCCGTAGAAAAGGCAATAACGTTTTCCCATATCCGTAATTCTTTTTTGTCAATTTCAATCTCTGGCATTCTTTCTCCTCTCTGCCCATATTATAAACCCGGAAGATGTTCATGTCCAGTGTAAATATAATAATATAAGAAAAATCTTATATAGGAAAGATAATATTTTTCTCTTTCCGGGGAAGCATTCCCGCCTAAAACGAATTATATATTGACAATAAGTGACATTGCCTTATACTTTTTTCGTGTTTTCGTTGAATCATCATCAAGGAGGTAATATGAAAAGGCTGCTGGTCATTCTGCTCTTCCTTTCTGTTATTCCCTTTTCTTTGCAAGCGCAGGAGGGGGAAGCTATTTTTATCGCGGAAGATGTGAAATATGATTCCGGCGGGTCTATCAATCTGATATGGACCGTACCGGACCTGGAACAAAATTTGATATTAGAGATCTTCCGAGTATTTGGCGAAACAGAAGGAAAGATCATTCAAACTCCGGACGCGAGCGGACGTTTCACAGACAGAAACCTGGATTATAAAGGAAGTTATTATTATGTCCTGCGAGCTGTCAACCCGGAGGGAGAAATATTTCAGGAATGGACGACAGAGACAATTATTCCCGCTGCGGCCTGGTTTGATTGGAGCAAACTGATCGTCCTTATCGCTCTTGTCATAATCTTTGCATTGATTACTCATTATATTAAAGCCGCCAAGAGGGGTGTCGAGTTTACCATCAGGAAGATCCCTGCGCTGGAATCAGTGGATGAAGCCATCGGACGGGCAACAGAAATGGGAAAACCCATTCTCTTCGTTCCCGGGATCATGGATATCGACGATGTCCAGACTGTCGCCGGGATCATCATCCTGGGGGAAGTGGCCTCCAAGACGGCAGCCTATGATGCAATATTGAATGTCCCGGTCTCTCGTTCAATGGTCATGTCCACGGCCCGTGAGACGGTAAAGGAATCTTATCTGAAAGCCGGGCGTCCCGACGCCTTCAATGAAAATATGATCCATTATCTGACCGATGACCAGTTCGGGTATGTCTCGGGCGTCGACGGGATCATGGCCCGTGAAAAGCCGGCGGCCATTTTTATGTTGGGGACTTTTTATGCCGAAAGCCTGATTTTGGCCGAGACCGGCAACTCCATCGGGGCCATTCAGATCGCCGGGACGGCTATGCCCTCCCAGCTGCCTTTTTTTATTGCCGCCTGCGATTATACTTTGATCGGGGAAGAGCTTTATGCCGCATCAGCTTATCTCAGCCATCAGCCTCATATGTTAGGCGCCCTGAAGGGGCAGGATATGGCGAAACTTTTGATTATGGTTATTCTTATCATCGGAACCATTCTGACGCTTCTTTTTCCTGAACTGGGAATCGTCGAGTTGTTTGCCAATATCGGCTGACAGGAGGAGCTAATATGTTTTGGAAAAGACAATTTCCCATATTGATCACCGCATTCGTGGCTTTTGTCATGATTGCCGCTTTTTTTATCCCGAAACCGAATATTGCCGTTGCCCGGGATAATCTGCAGCAGTGGTTTTTAATCGTCGTGACCTTTACCATGGTTTTGGGGCTGTTGAACCTTTTGCTTGTGAGTTATCAGAAAGCCAGAAGGGGCCGCAAAGAGGACCGTTTCTACCAATGGGTGACCATTGCCGGCCTTTTGGGCACGATTATTGCGGGATTTCTCGGCGGTGGAATCGACGGGCCCGCCTTCGATTTTATCTTTGAACATATTTATAAACCATTGAGCGCCACGATCTTTTCTCTTTTGGCCTTTTATGTAGCATCAGCATCTTTCCGGGCTTTCCGCGCCAAATCGGTCATGGCGACGATTCTTCTCATCACGGCGTTTATTGTGATGTTGGGCCGCGTGCCTTTGGGAGAATGGGTCTCCGGATGGCTTGTGGGGACAAAGTTTGAGTTTCTCTATTTGCCGACTATTACTGACTGGATCATGGAAGTGATGAATATGGCCGGCCAACGGGCTGTCCTGATGGGGGCGGCTCTGGGGCTTATCGCCACAGGCATCAAAATTATCCTGGGTATTGAGCGTTCCTACCTGGGCGGAGAATAGGGGGGTATTATGACATTTCTTGAAAAACTCGATCGATTGGACCGCCGCATCATCTTTTTGATCATCGGCATCGCCGTCTTTACTCCGCTGCTTTTCAAAGTCCCGGTGAAAGTCCCCGGGTCTCCCATTGTTCAAAGCATTTATGAGGGGATCGAAGCCTTGCCGGAAGGAAGCATCATCCTGCTTTCTTTTGACTATGACCCCTCCACATTGGCGGAATTGCAGCCCATGTCGGAAGCGGTGGTCTACCATTGTGTTCAGAAAAAACATAAAATGGTCTTCATGGGCCTCTGGCCCCAGGGACCGAAATTGGCTCAGGGGATTATGGATGACGTGGGTCCCCGGAATAACCTGGAATACGGCGTGGATTATGTCAATCTGGGTTATAAGACCGGGGGGCTTGTCTTGATCAGCAGTATGGGATCGGCGATAACAGATCCTTTTCCCACAGACACCTACGGGGCTTCACTCAGTACCCTTCCCCTTTTTAAGGATTTGAAAACATTGAGGGATTTTGATTATGTGGTCTCCATGTCTGCCGGGGATCCGGGGATCAAGCACTGGGTCATGATCGCACAAGACCGCTTTAAAGTGCCCGTGGGGGGCGGAGTGACGGCTGTCAGCGCTCCGGCCTTTTATGCCTATTACAACTCCGGGCAGCTTCAGGGTCTTATGGGAGGCTTGCGCGGGGCTGCAGAATATGAAACGCTGATCGATGTTTCCGGTTCCGCTTCCTTAGGGATGAGCGCTCAGAATTGGGCTCATTTGATGATTATTCTCTTTATCATTATCGGGAACACGACCATGTTGATTTTGAAACGAAGAAAAGAAAAAAGCAGGGGTAGGTGATGATGATGACATTTGCTGGAGCAATCGGAATTTTTCTGGCAGGAGCACTGACCCTTGCCATTTTTAGTTTTCTTTATAAGGACAATCCGGTCTACAAGTTCGCCGAACATCTCTTTATCGGGACTTCGGCGGGGTATTGGTTTGTCTATAATGTGTACAATGTCTTTTGGCCAAATGTAATTGTGGCTTGGGGGGAAGCGGAAGGTTTCTGGGCCTATTTCAATATTGTCATGCCTGTTTTGCTGGGTGTTTTCATGCTTATGCGTCTGATTCCCTCCATTGCCTGGATCTCACGCTGGGCCATGGCTTTTTCTGTGGGGATGAGTGTAGGGTTCAGTATTATTATGGAGCTTCAGACGAATATTTTACAGCAGATCGGTGCGACCTTGAGCCCCTTTGCCTCTCTTCACTTTAATAACGGAGGTACCGCAGCGGCAGTGAATGCTATTATAATTCTCCTTGCGGTTTTGTCTGCTTTGGTGTATTTTTTCTTTTCCAAGGAGCATACGGGTGCTTACGGGCATGTTGCCAAAGTGGGTATCTGGGTCCTGATGATCACTTTTGGGGCTTCTTTCGGATATACGGTCATGGCCCGTATTTCCCTGCTCATCGGACGCGTGCAGTTTTTACAGGAAGAGTGGTGGGTTGCCATCAAGCATCTCATCGGTCTGGGATCATAAAAAAGTGAGGTGTAATATGAAGAAGATAGCATTCATTTTAACATTTGTCTTAGGCATTGCGGGCCTTTTCATTTTGGCCGGCTGTTCCTCAACACAGGAAGAGGATCCCTTCGGAGCGATCACTGAAAGAGAAGAGACTCCTCTCTATGTCGTGGCATATAACAAAGGTTATAACCAGGCGGCTGCGAGAAACTGGGAAGGGGCTGTTCCTCACTATGAAGAGGCTGAAAAGCATCTTCGTAAACTCTCTGAAGCCGAGTTGAAAGATGAGGCGACAGAAAGAATCTTTCAGAGAACACTTATGGGATTGGCCCTGGCCTACGGGAATATGGACCAATATGATAAATCTTCAGGATATTTTAAAAAGTACATTCAACGCTGGCCTGAAGATATTAACGGCTATTTGAATTATGGAGCTATATTGGAAAAAAGCGGGCAATCCGAGCAGGCCCATGCGCAATATACCAAGGCGATGGGGATAAATCCGGAAAGCGCTGTAGCAGAGTTCGCCCTGGCCAGTATTTACCGCCAAGACGGACGTCTTGATATGGCTATCAAATATTATACATACGGATTAAAAAAGGACCCCAATTTCCGCGACGGAAACGGCTGGTTCCAGTTGGGGAAAACCTATGAAGAAAAAGGCGATTATGAAGGGCAGATCAAGGCTTATGAATCAATGGTCGAAATCCGGCCGGATGACTGGCAAGCCTATTACTATTTGGCTGATGCCTATCTGACCATGGGGATGTCTGTGGGTTCGCGCAAGGCCAGCCTTTCTTCCTCCGACAGGCAATTAAGAATCTCTTACTATGACAAGGCGATTGAAACAGATAAAAAGGGACTCAGCATCAGACCCGATTCAGGTCAGATTATGACTCATTTGGCCAGCTCCTATGTCCGCAAAGCTGAGATGTACAGTAAAGGAACATCACAATATGCTCAGAATGCACAGGAAGCGATCAAAGTGCTGGAGCAGTTTACATCGCTTTATCCTGATAATGAAAAAGGATATGCCCTGTTGGCCGACGCCCAACAGAAACTGAGAAATTTCAACAGTGCGATTGCCAATGCCCGGAAATCTCTGGAGATCTCAGATAATGAATACGCTCATTCTATTCTGGGGGATGTCTTCTTTACTCTGGAACGTTGGGGAGACGCTCAGACCCATTACCGGCGAATTGCAAATAATCCCCAGTACTCTTATGTCCGGGGGCGTCTGGAGATCATTGAAGCCCGATTGCGCGGAGAGTATTAAGCCGGGTCAGCATGATTTCATTTGACTTTTCAAACCTTTTACAGGCCAATATCGGGGAAAAATTCGGGCTCAGCCCGAATTTCCCTGATATGTGGAATGAGATTTCCCGTAAAGGATACTTAAAGGTCGAAAAAGGCCGAGGCGGGTATCCGTATCATTTTATGGAATTGCCCTATGATGATCATGAAGATGTCAAAAAGTGGGGCGATTTACTGGGTAAATACAAGAATTTTGTGGTTGTGGGAATCGGAGGCTCGGCTTTGGGGGCCTATGCCCTGTTTAATGCGCTGAAACATCAATATCATAATCTGATCTCCGACCAAAAAGTCTTTTTTATTGATAACTCGGATCCTGCTACAATTCTCAATGTTTTTGATGTTGTTGACCTGAAGAACACCGTTTTTAATATTATTACAAAGTCGGGGAGCACGGCAGAAACCATGTCCGCTTTTTCCATGATTTTCAACTTGCTTAACGAGGAGGGGCTTCCCCTTCATGAGCATCTGATTGTGACAACCGATCGTGAAAAAGGGGATCTCATCAAAATCGCCGGGGAATATCATCTTCCTACGATGTTTATCCCCGAAGGAGTCGGAGGACGTTACTCCATCTTCACCCCCGTTGGCCTTTTGCCGGCTCTTTTTATGGGAATCGATCTGGACGCGCTTCTGGAAGGGGCAAAAGATATCGACTCATATTGGCGGCGCACCCCTGTGGAAGAAAATCCTGTTGCTCTCAGTGCCTTGGCTAATTATCTCTATCATACGCAGTATGGGCGAAATATTTTTGCGCTAATGTGTTACAAAGACGCCCTGAAGGGATTGGGCTTATGGTATCAGCAGTTATGGGCAGAAAGCCTGGGAAAAAAGTACGATCTGGACAGCAATACCGTAGAGACCGGGACAACACCGGTCGTTCTCAGGGGAGCCACAGATCAGCATTCTTTACTACAGCTTTTTATCGAAGGGCCGAACGACAAACTTTTTGTCTTTTTTGAAGTAAAAAAACCCGACCGGGACAGGTCTTTTCATGTGGGAGAACTTGAAAAGTTTAAGAGTCTGTCTTACTTTGAGGGTAAAAGCTCCCATGACTTGATCACAGCTGAATTGGCCGGCGTCAAGTACGCTCTGGCTTTCAACGGAAAACCGAGCTACACGATTTCTATGGATTCTCTGGATGCTTATCACCTGGGTGGGCTGATCTATGCCCTGCAGCTGCAGACAGTCTTTTCTTCTACTCTATACAATATCAACCCCTTTGACCAGCCCGGAGTCGAAGAGGGAAAGAAGGCGACCTATGCCATTATGGGGCGTGACGGCTATGATGAGAAACGCAAGGAAATGGAAGATAACATCAAAGAGGTTTTCATCCGGGAGATCCCGTCAAAAAAATGAGAGAGATATGACGCCTTCAATTCTTCTTTATGAGACGTCTCTCCTGGCAGAAGCGGAGATTTTGCGCAGCTTTCTTGAAGCTAACGGCATAGATGTATCATTTCTTCATGATGATTGCGGGGGAGTCAGCCCCGGGTTGACATTCAGCCAAGGTATCCGGGTATTCGTAGAAAAAAAGGATGAAGGAAGAGCGCGGGTATTGCTTGACGAATTTTTAAGCGGTAAAAGAGAGGAGGAGCAAGATGAAAGTGATTACGGAATGGAAGGGTAATATGCTCTTCAAAGCTCACGGCAAAAATGGATATGCCGTTATGGATGCCTCCGGAGATGTCGGCGGGCAGGAATCGGCCCCGAGTCCTAAAGAGATGATCTTAGCGGGGTTAGCCGGCTGCACAGGGATGGACGTGGTCTCTATTTTAAAAAAAATGAGGGCTTTACCTGAAAAGATGGATATTGTCGTTGAGGCTTCACTTGCTGACGAGTTTCCGAAACCGTTTACCTCCTTTACTGTTCTTTTCCGGTTCTGGGGAGAAGCCCTGGACAGAGAAAAGATCCATAAGGCTGTGACTTTGTCTCATGAAAAATACTGCGGGGTCTCAGCAACATTAAGCCGGGCCGCCGCTATAGATTTCCGTATTGAATTGAATCCCTGATATTGTAATCTTTTTTTTTTGCAGGCTGCATGGTTTTAAAAGATTTAATCTTTTCAACCTGTGAATCCCGATCACATAAAAAAGAAAGCCCCGCATTCTTTTCAGACGTGCCGGGTTTCGGCAGGAGGACAACGGGGCAAGATTTATCATTGAATAGAATCTGTGAAATGCTATAATACCATAGCTCCGGATACATCCCGGTGAGGCGGGCATGATATGAAGGACTCATTAAAGGAGGGAAAGTTGGAAAGGGAAGAATTACTCAGGATCTATGAATCAAAAGGGGCTCTTTTAAAAGGACATTTCCTCTTATCATCGGGCCGGCATTCCGATCAATATTTGCAGAGCGCTCTTGTCCTGCAATACCCTGATGTCGCCGAGCGTTTAGGGCGAAGCCTTGCCGAAAAGTTCCGATCAGAACAGATCGATGCCGTTGTAGGGCCCGCTATGGGGGGGATTATTGTCGCTCATGAAACAGCCCGGGCTTTAGGGGTGAGAGCTCTTTTTACAGAGCGTGTTGACGGGGAAGTGACATTGCAGCGCGGCTTTTCACTTTCTGAGGGAGAGCGTGTCATGATCTGTGAAGATGTCGTGACTACAGGAAAATCCGTCAAAGAAGTCATTGCTCTTTTAGAATCATTGAAGGTCCATATTGTCGGGGTAGGTTTTCTTGTCGACAGAAGTAACGGGGAAACCGTTTTCGGTTATCCGTCCAGGGCTCTTCTTACGTTAAACGTCACCTCATATGACCCTGCGAACTGTCCGCTATGCCGTGACAATGTTCCATACGTTAAACCGGGAAGCCGAAAAGAGGTCAGATGACTCACCGGTCTCTTATCATTGATGCAGGTAATTCAATGGTCAAATTTGCTTTTTTTAACGGCAGTGATATTGAAAATTATCAGACTTATCCCACACGCAGTATTATGACAAGACCTGAAATTGCCACAGAATCTGAATTAAACAAATTTTTTCAAAAGGGCGTCGATTATGCCGCTCTTTCAAGTGTTGTACCCGAAGCTACCGGTGTGATCAAGTGCCTTATCAAGACTTTTGTCCGAAAGAAACTATTCAGTGTACAGGATCTTCATCTCCAAATGGAAATCGATTATCATGGCGTTTTAGGTGAAGACCGCATTATGGGGGGGTATGCAGCCCGTCATTTATACGGTTTCCCTGTTATTGTCGTGGATGTCGGGACAGCCATGACTTTCTCGCTTATTGACGAAAAGGGTGTGTTCCGCGGGGGGATGATTTCTCTTGGCCCGTATTCGTTGTTAAAGACGTTAGCGGAAAAAACATCGCAGATCGATATGATAGATCTGGAAGTCCCCGCCCGAAATGTCGGAAGGAATACTGCAGAGGCCGTCAATGCCGGAGTCTTTTGGACCGTACTGGGGGCATTGGAGTATTGCATTACCCGTATTGAAGAGTTTGTGGGCCGCCCCTGCCGGGTTGCCCTCACAGGCGGATATTCTCTCTTTTTCGCTGATTTTATCAAACACCCCGTTGAGTTAGATCCCTTTTTGGTTTTACGGGGCCTGAATGTCGCTTTAAATGAAAATATCAGATAATGATAAACGGAGGTATTTATGGATCATGAGCGTATGGAAACATTCATCGGAGAGACATGCCGGATCGAAGGCACATTGAACGTCGAACACGGAATAACCATTTCCGGGAAATTTAAGGGTCATATTAAAGCCGGGGGTAAAGTCATCGTCTCTTCGACAGGAGATATCCATGCGGATATCGATGCCGATGAAGTTGTGACCGCCGGGAAGATCAATGGGAACGTGACAGCCAAAAAACGTGCCGTGATTCATGGGACAGGAGCCATTACCGGTAAATTAAAAACAGGAAAACTTCTTCTGGAAGAAGGAGGTATTCTGAACGGTGATGTTAATATGGGGGCATCATCAAGCCAAGCTCAGGAATCCAAAAACCGCCCCCAGGACAATGAAGCCGGAAAAGATCTATAGATTTAAAGCGCTTCTCTTACTTTTTTTGATTCTCTTCCCGGCCTCTCTTTGGGGAGGGGCCGGTTTAAGAGGCTTTTTGCCTTTTTTCTTTCAATCCCACAGATTGTATGTGAATCGGCTCTGCTATCCTTCAGAGAGCCTTCAAGCCGCTATCGGCGGAGAAAAGCTCCTTTCTACAGCAGAGGAGAACTATTTAGTTTTTGAATTGCCTCTTATGGTTCCCCCCGGAAGCGGAATCACCTTGTCAGGATATGGGCCCTCTTTCACTCTTCCTTTGCACGCCGATGATTTAATTTTGGGTTTTGTTTTTTTCCCTGATACTTGTGTGACAGGGAAGCCAGTAAAAATTATTTTGTCGCCTACGATCCCCCTTTCAGAATTAGCTGTGACAATTGATGAAAAACCGGCTCCTCTTCATTGGGGAAAGAATAATCAGCGTATTCTTTATCTTCTTTATCCTGTTCTTTTTTCTCGAAGCAAAAGCCATGTGACCGTAAAAGCTGTATCCCGGGATAATCAGACAGTCACTCAGTCTTTTGACATCAGCGTCCGGCCCGGACCCTATGAAAAAGAGGAGATCTCTTTAGGAGCTGTCTTTACGGGAAACGACGGGCTGGGGGATATACGGTCCTATCTTCTGTCCTATGAGAACAAAAAGGTGTCCCGCCTGCTTCGAAAAGAGAATCCTTTTTCCCGCAGGGGGTATCACGATTTTGAGCTTCCTTTGAAAGGGCGTGTGACCTCTCCTTTTGGCAGGATCCGTTCATATAACGGCGGCCGCTACGCCGTTTACCATAAAGGACTGGATATCGGGGGAAATCCCGCGGGCACAGCGGTATTCGCTCCGGAAAAGGGTGATGTGCTGTGTGCCGAAGATTTTTATGCCCGGGGTATGACGGTGGTTTTGGATCATGGCCTTGGCGTGAAGTCCCTTTTTTATCACATGGATTCTCTGGCCGTAAAACCGGGAGATCGGGTCAAAAAGGGAGATCTGTTGGGATGTGTCGGGACCACAGGATTTTCAACCGGCCCACATCTTCACTGGGAAGTGCGAGTGAATAATATTCCTGCAGACCCGGTTTCTTTCCTTCAGTCCAAAGACTCCGTGCGTCTTTCCGGATTCCTTTTGAGATATGGCGAGGGTCTTCTTTATTGAATTTTTTTTAAAAAAAAGAGCATGATAAAATATCCGCCTACGGTGAGAGAGGCCGATAAGAGAAGGCTTATGAGAAAGGGGATCCTGGCTTTCAGGAAAAAAGGCAGAGTCAAAAAAAAGAGTAGCGAAGGAAGCACAAGCCAAAATATTTGAGAAGAGAGGGACTCGATGGCGTGTGTCTTTTTTGTCTCAATATAGATCCATATGATAGCTAAAAGGGATGTGAGGGGCAGAGAGGCCAGTAAAGCACCGATAAAAGTGTTTCGTTTCGAAATCTCGGAAATGAGGACAATGATCAGGGTCGTCAAAACTATTTTTACTGCATAGAAAAGCATAAAACTCCTTTTAAAATAATGCTTCTGTGACTAAATACCAAAGTGGTATAGTCAAAAGGGAGAAAGCTGTAGACAGGGTGATGACAGAAGCCTGAACTTTTTTATCAAGAGAAATATGTTCTGCAAAAAAAGGAGCCATGGCGGCCGTGGGCATAACGGACTCCATAAGGATGACTTTTTTTGTAATCGGGTCCAGGGAAAAAAAGAGCGAAACGAATGCGCATGTGGCAAGTCCTATGAGATAACCCAAAAAGAGGCGATGAATACAGGACAACAGGATGGTCGGAAGATCGGAACGTTTAAGAATAAAATGAAAAGAGAGCCCGATGGTGAAGAGGATCAAAGGAACGGTCATGGCGGCGAATTGGTTGATCAGCGTATTAAGCAAGGGCGGCGGATGAAAGGTAAAGAGGTTGCAAAGAAGGCCGGCTGCTGCTGAGAGCAGAGGCGGGGCGGAGTTTTTCCCCAAGATCAATAGAAGTCCGCGATGAGAAAAATCTTCTTTTTTGTTTAAAAGATAGATAAGGGCAAACCCGGCCAGGAGGAAGACCGGCCAGAAAAAGAGAGTGAAAAAAACGGCCCGCGTAAAACCGGCATCTCCGTAGAATTGATTCATGACCCCCCAGCCCAGGTAGCCGTAATTCCCCACAAATGTAGAAAAAATAAAGGCGTGGCGGAGATCCTTCTGATGCGGAAGAAAACGGCTTGCTCCCAATGCGGTTGCGGAAAAAAGCACCGTCATAAGAATCATGGCAGTGACAGAAGGGAGGATCTGTGTCAGGCTTTCCAAATCTGCCTGAAGAAGATTGCGAAAGACAATGAAGGGGACGGTGACTTTGATAACGAATTTCCGTAGCGCTGTAGATTCTTCCTGAGTAAACCCGAAAAAACGAAAAAGTATACCCAAAGAGATGGGAAGAAGAATAGAGAGGACAACATGAAAAAGCGATATCATAATGGACAGAAGTATAAACGAATGTATGACTTCCGCAAGCTTTTTCCCGGCAAAGGATATCTTGAAATCTATTTGAAGTCCTGTATGATGTAATGCATGAAAGAAAAGAAGGAACAGTATTTACAGGAAAGCACGGTGCGTGTATCCACAACGGCAAAGAAAAAGTTGCTGCATGACGGCTTCTCCGTTGAGGAGCTTCGTCAGCTGAGCTCTGATGAATTGACGGAATTATCACAGGAGATCCGTCAATGCATTATCGAGAAATGTCTGAAAAACGGCGGGCATCTTTCTCCGTCTTTAGGTGTTGTAGAGCTGACGCTGGCCCTTCATTATACGTTTCAAACACCTCAGGATCAGATCATCTGGGATGTCGGACATCAGGCGTATGCCCATAAGATCATCACCGGACGGATCTCAGAGTTTGGGACTCTCAGATGCAGGGGCGGAATTTCCGGATTTCTTCGGAGGGCAGAATCGCCGTTTGATGTTTACGGAGCCGGTCATGCTTCTACGTCTGTAGCGGCTGCTGCAGGTTTTGCCAAAGCCCGGGATCTCAACAATGAAGAGCATAAGGTCATTGCCGTGATCGGAGACGGGGCCATGACAGGCGGGTTAGCCTTCGAAGGCTTAAACCTCATCGGGTCGGAAAAGCTTAATGTCATGGTGATCTTGAACGACAATGATATGTCTATTGACAAAAATGTCGGGGGGTTGTCCAAATATTTTAACCGGGCGATTTCAGCCCGTTTTTATAACCGTATCCGTGAAGATATGCAAAAATTCGTCAAAAGCCTGCCTGCGGGGGCTTCAATCTATGAATGGCTCAGGCGGTTGGAAGAATCCATGAAAAACATGATGATCAAGGGAGCTTTTTACGAAGACCTGGGATTCAACTATATCGGGCCTGTCGACGGCCATAATATCAGAGAGCTGATCTCTTTGCTGAAAAAGGCCAAAGAGATCAAAGGGCCGGTCCTTCTCCATGTGAGGACGAAAAAAGGGAAAGGTTATCTTCCGGCTGAAGAAGATGCGGAGACCTATCATGGCATTTCGGGGCGGAACAGTAAAAAAAAGAAACAGACCTACACGAATATCGTTAAAAGAGAATTGAAAGACTTGGGAGAAAAAGATCCTGATATTATAGCCATAACAGCAGCCATGCCTTCCGGAACGGGGTTATGCGCTTTTAAAGAGTCTTTTCCGGAACGCTATATCGATGTAGGAATAGCCGAAGAAGGGGCGGTGACAATGGCTACAGCCTTAGCCCTGTCAGGGAAAAAACCCTTTGTAGCCATTTATTCCACATTTCTTCAGAGAGCCTATGATCAATTGATCCATGATACGGCTTTGCAAAAAGCTCCGGTTCGTTTTCTTTTGGACCGGGCGGGCCTGGTGGGCGAGGATGGGCCCACTCATCACGGAGCTTTTGATATCGCCTATCTGCGGTCCGTACCGGGGATGACTCTTTTAGCACCGGCTGACAGGGATGAGCTGAAAGCGATGGTCCGGTTTTGTTATGATTTTAAAAAAGGTCCCATTGCCCTGCGTTATCCCCGCGGAGAGTCGATTCCACGGCTTGACAAAAAAAAGATTCCTGTGGAATACGGACGAGGTGTCTTGCTTCGGGAAGGAAAAGACATTCTGATCCTGGCCTTAGGGCGTATGGTCGCCGAAGGGTTGAAAGCTGCTGAAGAGCTGGAGCAGTCGGGACTGTCTGCCGGCGTCTTTAATCTCCGTTTTGCCAAGCCTTTGGACGAATCGGCAATATTGGCTCTTTCCAGCCGGTATCGGGCTGTAGTCACGCTGGAATACGGGACAATATCCGGCGGGATCGGAGAGGCTTTGGGGGGACTTTTATTGTCAAAAGGAAAATATACACAGGGTTTTCTTTCAATCGGTCTTCCCGATGCTTTTGTAGAGCATGGAGCCCAGGATGAGTTGATGACATTATGCGGGTTGAAAGGAGAAGCTTTGGCAAGGAAGGTCGAGGAATGGTTCCGCAGCGAATAGATGCCTACTTGACACAGAAAGGTTATTTTGAAAGCCGTGTTCGGGCTGCCAGGGCCGTGCGGAGTGGTTTTGTCCGGGTTAACGGACGTCTTGTCGGGAAACCTTCTTTATGTGTGTCGGGAGCCGATGAGATCCGTGTCTCCGGAGATCCGGTCCCGTTTGTCAATAAAGCCGCTTTAAAAATGGATTTGTTTTTAGAAGAAACCGGGATATCCGTCAGCGGGTTCACTGTCTGTGACGCCGGAGCTTCAACGGGAGGCTTTACACAGATCATGCTGCAGCATGGAGCGTCTCATGTCTGGGCAGTAGACGTGGGTCGAGGGCAGTTTCACTCATCTTTGCGCGACGAAAGCCGTGTCACCCTGAAAGAACAGTGCGACATACGGGAATTCCTTAGAAAGAGCCCGGCGCATTTTGAACTTATTGTTGCGGATCTCTCCTTTATTTCTCTCAAACGAGTCGTGCCGGTGATGAGTGGAGCGTCCCGTCGTTTTCTTTTCCTCTTTAAACCCCAATTTGAGACTTCTCCCAACGCTAAAAACAAAAAAGGAGTCGTCACAGATCTTTCTCTTCATCAAAGTATTCTGGAAAGCTTCAGAGATTATCTGTTGAAAGAGGGATTGTTTCCTCTTATAATCAGAAGGTCTCGCCTTTTGGGAGGGGAAGGAAACAGGGAGTATTTTATTTTCTGTAAAAAAAAATCCGGAATGGTCATAACCCCAGACGATATTAAAAGGGAAGTGTTTAAAGATGAAGATTTCCTTGATCTCTAATCCGAAAAGAAAAGAAAAATGGGCCGGAAAAACAGAACCTCTTGTACAGTGGTTTTCTCATCATACTGATGTTGTGGAAGACCCTGAAAAGGCGGATTGGATCGTTACTTTGGGAGGTGACGGAACATTATTGTATGCGCTGTCGCATTTCGGAACGAAGAAATCTTATTTTGGAATCAATCTGGGGCATTTGGGTTTTTTGACTTCAGTGGATTTTTCGCAAACCGATACCGTATTGGAGCGTGTTTTTCTTCAAAACCGCTACAAAGTGGAGCATCTCCGTTATTTACGCTATCAAGGTTCTGATTTAAAGGGAAGAGCGGTCAATGATGTCGTTTTGAAAGGGCTTCGTGTTCAGGATATGGTTCGGTATGATGTTTTCCTCAATGGAGACTTTGTCTGTTCTCAAACAGGAGATGGTTTGATCGTATCATCGCCTGTAGGCTCGACGGCTTATAACCTTTCCGTGGGAGGCTCGATCATGCATCCTGAGACAGGCGGTTATATTTTAAATTCCATTGCGACCCATTCCCTGGGGATCCGTCCCTTGATCATGGGAGAAAAACATCTGCTCAAGATCGTTCCGCATCAGCCCATGTCCCTTATCATTGACGGCCGCCTTGAAGGAAAGACCACAGACCCTGTGGAGGTGTTCCCTGCTGAGGACGCTTTTTCTGTTATACGGACCGTGGATTGGGATTTCTATCAGGTGCTGCGGATGAAGCTTCACTGGGGAAAAAGGGGGGATGAAAGATGTTAGAGAGGATTCATATGCAGAACTTTGCTATTGCTGAAAACCTCTCTATGGAATTCAGTCCCGACTTCAATGTGATTACCGGAGAAACCGGAGCGGGAAAGTCCATTATTCTCAATGCCATTGCTATGGCTATGGGGGATCGGGCTGATCAGGAAATGATCCGACTAGGGGCCGACGAAGCTGTGGTCGAGGCGGTTTATACTAAAAGTCCTCTGTTACAGTCCTGGCTGGCAGAGCAAGGGTTTCCTGACGAGGATGTCTGTATTGTCAAAAGGATCATCAAAAGAAACGGAAAGAACAGAGTCTTTATTAACGGCTCTTCTGCGACCCTGAATCAGCTTAAAGAAATCACAGAGCGCTTGCTTGACCTGAATAATCAGAGTGAACATCAGATGCTTATGGATCCGGCCAATCATTTGCGTTTTTTGGATTATTACGGTATGCCGTGGGAGGCTTTGGATGAATATCAAAAACTTTATAAGGAGCTTTACGTCCTTGTGAACCGCTTTGAGAATTTTAAAAAAGAGGAGCGGGACATCCGCCGAAAAATCGACACCTATCGTTTTGAGCTGAGTGAGATCGAAGGGGTGTCTCCCAGACCCGGAGAAGACGAATCTCTCTTAGATGAGGTGAGGTTGCTCGAAAAGTCTCGTTCGATCATGGAACACACGGCTCTCATTCACAGATTATTTAATGAAGATGATGATTTTACCGGTGCTCTTGATGATGTCCTGGGACGATTGGAAAAGCTCCGGGGTATCAGTGAGCCCATGGACGGTTTTGCAGAAAGGCTGACGGGGCATTTGAACGGTATGAGTGAGGAAGCCCGCCAGCTCCAGCGTTATGTGGAAGAGATGGAATTGGATGAAGAACGCCTGGACACTGTCAACGAGCGGCTGGCTTCCATTGAAAAATTAAAAAGAAAATACGGAGACTCGGTTGAAGAGGTGCTCGCCTATGCCGGGCGAATCAAAGGAGAATTGGAATCTTTTGAAGAAATGACTTTTGATGCGGAAAAATTCGCTCAAAAGATCGACGCTTTGGGGCGAAAGCTTGTCGAAAAGGATGCAACGCTTTTTGAGAAGCGCCAAAAGGCAGCTGAATCCTTTACGGCCGCCCTTGAGGAAGAGATGAAGGATATCGCATTGGAAAAGGCCCGTTTTTACGTGGAGTTTCTTCCTGTCGAACAGGGCATGGAAGTCAGTAATCGACAATTTGGCCCGGAGGGAAGCCGCCGGGCAGAATTCTATATTGAGACGAACCCCGGAGAAGGGCGGCATCCTTTGGTGAAAACGGCTTCCGGCGGAGAATTGTCGCGGATTCTTTTTGCCTTAAAATCTGTTATCGGACGGCATTTAGATATCGAGTGTATGATCTTTGATGAGATCGACAGCGGCATCGGCGGGGCCGTGGCCGGAATGGTAGGATCTAAATTGGCCCGTCTTTCACAAAAATACCAACTCATTGTCATTACTCATCAGCCTCAGATCGCGGCGTTAGGGAAAAGGCATTTCCATGTCGAAAAAGTCTATGACGGACGCAGAACAGTGACGCAGGTCAGAGTATTAGAGGGAGAGGGTGTGGTCAAAGAGATCGCCCGAATGATTGCCGGCTCCCCTGAAGACCCTGAGGCCCTGTCAGTAGCCCGGCGCATGAGCCGGCTGCAGGAATCGGAGAACACATGAAAAATCTTTTATCCCTTTCCCTGATGACTCTTTTTATCTTTTTGATTTCACCCGGGACTGAATTACTTGAACCTCTGTATTACGGCGTGGATTACTGGCCGTTAGCAGTCGATATGGATTTTGATTGGGATCTTTGGAAAACATCTACAGAAGAAAGTATGACATATCAAGGATATGAAGTCATGTCGGAAGGGTTAGTCCCCGATATTAAGATTGCAAAAGATTCGACCATCAAAATAACAGGACGCAAAAACATCAGTTTTGAAGTCAGTAAAAAGACCTATCCCAATGTTACCGAGCTGGCTGACCCGCTTTATCAGAATGCCGGGGGAATCGATCCTGAGATCAAGCAACAGCTGCAGGTAAAAGTGGAGGGGATTATTAAAAACAGAATTTTTATTGATGTGGATTATGATGATACTCAACAATATGAGAACCGGGAACGTATTTCTGTGGTCTATAAAGGGACAGAAGATGAAATCGTCCGGGAAGTCGCCCTGGGGGATATAACATTAAGTCTTCCTCATACGGAATTTATATCATTTAACAGGAATCTTTTCGGCGCTAAAGCGACTCTGGTCATGGGGCCGTATTCCTATTACGGCCTGATTACAAAAGAGGAAGGGGTCACACAAAGCAACAGCTGGTCGGCTGTCAACCCGATGATCCAAAAAACGACTTATGATACAAACTTCTCCACATCTCCGGTCCGTCTTTCTCTTCAGCAGGGGATCCCTGGGATTTCTTTGCCTCTTGTGGAAGGCGAGGTCTATCTTTATTACGATGACGGAATCTTCAACGAGGAGGACCAGGGGCGTATTCCCTGCGGGGAGTTTTATTTCGAACCTCTGATCCCTGTAACGGATTATATGGTGGATCATGAAAAAGGGGAGATCATCATCAAAAAGAGCATGGCGACCACAGGCACTGTGGCTATGATCTATACTGATGCCAATGCCGTGACCCACGGAAATCCCGATCCGGAAACATTTGATTACGGGGCACTCATTTATTCAAAAAGAAGCGAAGTCGAGTATCAGGAAATCAGACAATTATTCTTAAAAAGAAATATTTATTTTTTGGGGTCCTCGGACCTTGACGCTTCCGGATTGAGCCTGGAGATCCTCGATTTAGGGGGGAAGTCAGGTGTGACCGTGACAGCTGAGGATTTGAGTCAAAAGACCTACAGCTATATGCATCTATTCGGGATTGACAGAGATAATGACGGTACGGCGGATCTAACATTTTTAGATTTCGACTCAGGAGCTTTGGATTTTTCTTTTTATCAGGGAGGAGATGTAAGTCTTGAATCTCTTCAGCCTTTTAACACGCTTCAGTTTCTCTCAGAGAGCGAGCCATCGGGAATCACCGCTGACCTTCCGCTTTATTTATCGGAAATACGCGCGGAGATCGGAGATGTTCCTTTCATTGAGTTGATGCAAAGCCTGGACAATAGCGGAATCTATGAAGAGGGTTCTACAGCCCTTCGCAAGTATTCTATTTATACGGAATATTACTCATCGACCCCGGTTTTTAATTTAAATCAGTTTAATATCATCAGTGGAAGTGAGCGGGTCGTCGTCAACGGGGAGATTCTTTTCCGCGGAAGAGATTATCGTATTGACTATCTCACGGGGACTGTTGAGATCCTTAATGAGAATGTCATGTCGGCCAATGCTTCCGTGCAGATCACCTATGAATACAGGCCGCTGATGATGTCTAAAAGCAAAACATTAGTGGGGAACCGAGTAGAATACAACCCAAATGAAAACCTGAGTGTCGGGGCGACTTACATGGATGAGTGGATGCCCGAATCCAATGATGTGGATATTCCTCATATGGGTGATGAGACGATGCGTCATCGCGTGTATGGAGCCAATGTCAAATACGATCATATCCGGGATGATTATCATATCAACATTTCCGCTGAAGCAGCCCGCAGCAATGTCGACCCCAATACCTATGGAAGTGTGTTTATTGAAGACATGGAATCAAGCCAACAGGTCAAAAGCTTGCCCATCGCCAAAGGCTCGTGGTTTATTGCTTCTCCTCCGGATGCCGTCGCTTCCGAAAACCGTTTTGTGCCGACTTTTTCTGTCAGCGACGGGTCGGTCTTTGATTCATACAATTATTTTGTTAATGAGTACGTCCCTTTGACAGAGATCAACTCCAATTACGGAACAGGGGATAATATGGTCCTGCGTTTTCGGCAAATGCCGGAAGCCGGTGAATTTTTTTCTTACGGAACGGTTGTTTCACAAAACGGGATGGATCTGACACAATACAGACAGATCGAGATCTGGTATAAAGCAAACAGCGGGGCTTCCGGGACGGTTTATTTGGATCTGGGTTATATCAGCGAAGACGCTGATGCAGACGGATTTTTGGATACAGAGGATTTGAATGGCAACATGGAGCTGAATGCGGGTGAAGATATCGGCTGGGCCTTTGACCTGGCCGGAACCGTTTATCCTATCGGCAAAGATAATAATGTTCTGGATACTGAAGATCTGAATCGGAATGGAGTTCTTAATACCAATGAATCTGTCGTCCGCTATTCTTTTGACCTGGGTGAAGGAGAATCTCATGAGAGCAATGACTGGAGGGTTTTGACCATTCCGCTCAGTGAGGGCACGGATTATGAGACTATTCTCAAAGTCGTCAAACACTTGCGTTTATGGGGAGAAGGATTCAGCAGCGGAACGGAATTTTCTTTAGGGCGTCTGGCTATTGTCGGCACCGTTTGGCAGGAAGACCAGGTCTACCCTGAGGCCGGCTCTCTGGAGATCAGTTCCATCAGTCAGTATGATGACCCCAATTATATTAACCTGCATCATAAAGTCGACAAGGATACCGGCCGGGTTTTGAAAGATGTCTCTCTGGTTATGGACTTTGATATGGTTCCGGGCGTTAATGATGAAAGTTATGCCTTTGCACGCAAGGACCTTGGCTCCGGCCGCGATTTTTCTCTTTATAATAAACTGAGGGTCTACTTTTTCCCCAAGGAGACAAACGGTGATTATTCCTTCACGGTCAGACTGAAAACCAGTCAAGAGGACTATTTTGAAAAGAAACGAACTGTTCTGGCTGAAGACCTGGGGCGTTGGCATTATTTGGAATTTGATATTGCACATATTGACCGGACAGATGCAGAAAGCTCAATTGTGGGAGACCCCAATATTAATGTCATCAACTATATCCATATCGGAGTCACCGGGGAAGACGGCCCTTATAACGGTGTGCTTTATGTTAATGATATCCGGCTTGTCGATTCCAGTATTCAGGAGGGGACAGCTAAAACAGGATCCGTTCAAGCCAGTTATAAGAATATCGCCGGGATGTATTATAAGTATATCGATCGGGACGGGCAGTTTGCCGCTATCGGGCAGTCTCCCGGATATATCAATTCTACCAATCATCTTTTCAGAACGAACGTCGACTTAGCGTCCTGGCTTTTGAGTTCAAGCGGTGTCAATCTTCCGGTTAACTTTAATTATGGACAGACCCTTAGTGAGACGGATTCGGGAGTCCTTTCCGAAGTAAGTTACCGGACTTGGGGACGCACAGAAACAAGGACAATGGGTGTCAGTGCAAAATTTTCAAAGAGACAATGGCCGACTCTTTCTTACTCCTTTGACAGTTATCAACAGGATGTGGAAAATGAGACACGCCCGCTGGACCAACAGCGGCGCAGTCATAATATGGGCCTTTCTTATGTCCCGCCGAAAGCAGAACTTTTAACAGTAAATTGGCTACCTTCGTCTGTTAATGTCAGTTTTAAAAGGGAGAAATCCCATTACCTGAATCTGCTTGAAGAAAATCAGAACAGTGATTATAAAAGGCTGACGGAGAGATGGAATTTTAATATGAATTGGCTTCCTGTTCAAGGGTGGCGCACCAGTTTTTCCTTATATCAAACTGAACAATGGGATGAGTTTGAACATCTTTATACTAAAAATGACAGGCAATCGACTTTGGACAACACTTACAGCAGGACTTTTTGGATCCTTGATCTTTACGGAAAATACAGGGCACAATTTCAGGAGAATTGGAGCTATGAAAAAGCGATCAATGCGGGAAACTATAATCTTCGAACCTTTAATCTGACCAGCCTCTATGAAACTCGCCTGACTATTCATATGATCCGTTATGCCGGATTTTTGCCCTTTTTTCAAAAAAAATTGGATCTGGTGACGTCATATCAATACGATGAACGGGACTATTATGACATGAAAGAAGGGGAGGCCCGCAATGGAGTCTTCCTCGGATTGGCCGGCAGCCTTGACGTTGAAGGGGCTCCCGATCTGGAGACGGACGGAGAGCGGTTTTCTTTGGCAGCTAAAACAGAATTTATCACAGGGATCTCCTTCGATCTGGGCTATGAGAAAAACTTATCGGAGAGCTATAACAAGGGAAACGAAAGCAAGGAAGAATCCGTGACATGGCCTGATGCCGTTCTCACTGTAAGCCGCTTTCAGCCAATTCCTTTGCTGAAACACTTCGACCGTCTGGTGGTTTCTCATACTCTGAAATTTCAGTATAAAGAAAAAGAGACGACGACATACGGTTATTATTCTAAAATTGTAAGTGATGAGACTCTTTTCAGCGAGTGGAGGGTGACCTGGAGCGGGGCATTGTCTACGCGTTGTTATTTTCGCAAAAATGTTCAGAACCAGGCCACAGCCATGTATGAGAGGGTCAATGAGCGGGTGGAAGGTTATGTGGATTTCAACTACCGTATCAGAAATTCAAAACTTTTGAAAGGTTTCCTGCGCAAAAAAGAGAGCACCGTGAATACTCTGCTGACGTTAGGAGGAACCTTCCGTTACATTGATCAGTCTTTTACGACCGGAACGGATTATTACTCGTGGGAATCATCTGTCCGGGGACGGTATGATTTTGGTACGGGAATGTCTTTGGGGGCTCTTTTGGGGTTTAACCTTTACCGCAGTGAAGTTCCGACTAAGGATTATAATGAAATCAAGTTAGGGGGAGATTTTGAAATCCGTTTTTAAAACCGTTATTCTTTTCTCTCTTCTGACTTCTGTTTTTCCGGTTTCAGGACTGGAATTGAAACTGTTTGTCCCTATGCCGCATACTGAGTTGACCTATGAGATCGCCCCCTTAGCCGAAGATGAAGAGGCGCACCCTTACCCGGCGGCCTATTTAGGGTATGAGCGTCAGGTGGTCAGCGGGAACTTTAATGGGAGCGGCGATTTCAGCGGGGTTTTGACTTTCGGATATACCTGTGATGTTCTCTCTTTTCTTTTTCGTGTCGATGATGACGACATATTGGAAGGGGATACTTTTACTCTGATCCTCTCTCTGGAAGGGTATGCCGATAAACAGATCAGCTGGAACAGTACCGGACAGATTGAAAAAAAGACAACAGCCGGGATGAACGTCGAATTGAAACAGAAAACACCACGGGGGCGTATTTACTACATTACACTCCCCTGGGAATCATGGCCTCTTCTTCAGCATAAAGCGTACAAAATGCAATTATGGGTTCAAGATAAGGATCATTGGGGAGAAAAGACACTTGTCCTTCAGGACAGACCGGCACGGTTGCTCCTGAATCCTTTTGTCTCTTGCGAAAATTTTATTTTGGCTGCCGACCGGTTTTATCTGTGCCCCGAAGAGACCCTGACTCTTTACGGAGAATGGGCATCTGAAAAAGACTTGCAGCGGACAGTCACCCTTCGGGTCAACGGGCATATCATATCCGAAACGTTTGCTCTTCATGAAGGCCGGACTCCTTTCGAGTTGGTCCTCGGCCCTGATGACTGGAGAGAAGACAATGTTGTTGAATGGATAACCCCCTCAGGGGGAAAAAGTTTTCTCTTCGAGGTCTCTCATGCGGGGGGAGATTATATCCCCGTGCGGAGCAAAAGAGACAATGAAAAAAACGAATTTTTACACCGGTTTTCTGCACGATTTGAAGGCCCCCTCTTTCGGACGCCCTATGAATTCTTTTTCCTTCCCGGGAGAGATGCGCCTGCCCGCTTGATCGTTACGGATTCCTATGAGAAAGCTTATGAGATTTTAAAGGCCGGGGAATATGCATGTCCCGGGGACCTTTATGTCTATGTGTTTAGGGATAAGGCTCGTCCGCTGTTTGCTCATGACTTTTACTTTTTCTGGGAAGAGAAGTCTATAGGGCTTCTTTTTATTGAAGGGAAAGCAGGGCGGCCCTTCATTGATCTGATCAAGAAAAATCCTCCGGTATTTCGGCCGGCTGTCCATCTTATCCATTTTGATAACCCGGGAGCCCTTATATATGACCCTGAAATCGACACATTGAGGAGTTACATCGTAACACTTTGGAAAAAGAGTACAGAGACAGGATTTTCTCTTCCGGATTTTTTCCGTATAAAAACGCTTCCCGACAATGGGACCCTTCAAACGCTTTTCATGTCTTATGAGGAGTCTTGTGAGCGTTCCGATTCTCTTTTTTTGCGCTCATACTCTTTGGGAAATAACCGGTTGGGCCCCCTGGACGTCTATGAGCTCCTTCACTATAACTTGAATTCTTTCTCTGTGAGTCTCAAAGCGAATAAGCTTTATGCAGAAAATATCCGTTACTTTACTCTGGTGGTGGACACTGATGTGACAGAGTTGTATCTCAATGGAAGGGCGTATCATGTTTTTCCGGGCCGGTTGAACCGTTTTGCCTGGGATGATCATAAGGATGTCTGGAGTGTTTTTGTGGGCGAAGGGTTGGCTTTCCCCTCGGTAAAGGATTTTTTCTCTGCTCCTGTGACAGCATTGGACCAAGAGACGGTTGAAAGGATGAGAAAGGCTATGGGAGCATCTCCTCCTCTGGGCCAGGGGAATCATCTTCTCTATTGGGGAAGGGAACTGCCGATCGAGGCCGTAAAGGATTTTGACATTACCGTCAAAGACGGACACGTTTTATCCATGAACGGAAACCCTGTATCCCTTCAGGAGCCGTTTTTAATGGTTTTTCAGAAAAACGGGAAAATGCTTTTATGGATGACGGCTTCTCCTTCGGGGTTTTACTCCTACCCCTCCAATTACATTGTTCTGGACGATAGTGGCCTGATCCGGAGGTTTGGGGAGGTGCTCCCCCGATGAAGGCTCTGATACAGCGGGTCAGAAGGGCGGATGTCTCGGTCGGGAAGAACTGTGTCGGTAAAATCGACAACGGACTTCTCATCCTCCTGGGAGTAGCTCCCGACGATACGGAAGGTGATAGTGCGTTTTTAGCACAAAAGATCGTGAATCTCCGTATCTTTGATGATGAAAAGGGGAAGATGAACCTCTCTTTAAAACAGAGTGACGGAAGTGTTTTGGTTGTTTCCCAATTTACTCTTTTTGCGGATACTTCAAAAGGCAACAGGCCTTCTTTTACGGGAGCCGCTTTGCCTGAAAAAGCTGAATCCCTGTATAATCTGTTCCTTCAAAAAATAAAAGAACAAGGGATTGTGGTAGAATCAGGGTGTTTCGGAGCCCATATGGAAATTGCCCTTGTGAATGACGGCCCTGTGACACTCATGCTTGAGAGCGTAAAACGATGACCCTTCATTTCATTTTAGGTTCGGCTTCTCCGCGGAGAAAAGAGCTTTTTGAGCGTATGGGACTCTCTTTCTCTGTTTATCCGGTCAATATTGATGAAAGTGTTTCTTTTAACCGTAAGCGTCCGGCTGATGTTGTGAAGGAGCTGGCCCGCAAGAAAATGGATGCTCTGAAAAACGAAAATGAATATGATCAGGATATTTTAGTCACCGCTGATACTCTTGTCTTTTTGAAGGGGCAGGTCTTAGGCAAACCGTCGAACCGGCGCGAAGCGTATGAGATGTTGCGATCTCTTTCGGGGAAGACGCACTCTGTTTACACCGGAGTATGTATTTGTCCGGGAGCCGGGCAGGTCGCTTTTTATGAAAGGACACAGGTGGACTTTATGCCTCTTTCCGGAGAAGTCATTGAGCGGTATTTAGATTTCAACGAATATAAAGGGAAAGCCGGGGCTTATGCGATTCAGGGCCGGGGAGCTTTTTTTATTTCTTCGATCTCAGGAGACTACTACAATGTTGTGGGCTTCCCCGTTAACGCTTTCATTCGAACCCTTTCCCGGGAATGGGGGATCTCTCTTTTATGAAAGAGGAGCGTCTTTTACTGATCCGTCTTTTTTTGAAGTGGGAGAAGTCTCGTTTTCTCAGCCGTCTGATAGAAGGCGAAAACCTTTCTCCCTTTATTCTTTTCCATCTTCGGGGAGTCATTGAGAACCTTCTTTATATAGACTATGCCTTGAAACAGTATTTGAAAAAAAAGCCGGGGAAAGAAACACAGTGGATTCTTCGTCTGGCCTTTCACGAGCTCCTCTTCGGAGAGAAATCTCCTGATTATGCCGTTACACATGAAGCCGTCCGTCTGGCTTCACGCCTTGATCCCGGGAAAAAGGGACTCGTCAACGCAGTAGTAAGGAATTTTATACGGGACGGGAAAGAAGTCACTCTCCCCGTTGATGAAATGCAAGCGTTATCACTCCGGATGTCACTACCCCTTTGGCTGACAGAGCTTTTAGAGAAGCAATACGGCCGCCCTTCTTTGGAAAAGGCCCTGCTCTCTTTAAGGAATCGCCGGGATTATGATATCCATATCAATGTTGAGAAGACTGATCCATTATCTTACAAGGCTCTTTTGGACAAGAGCCGTATTTCTTACGATGAATGGAATGTCGGAAAGGCTGCGGCTTTTCGTGTTCACAGTAGCATCAGGGCTGATGAGCTGCCGGGATATGAAGAGGGGCTCTTTTTTGTTCAGGACCTGGGTGCCCAGATCGCGGCTTCATTGGCTTTGCCGGTTAAAGGCCCTTTTTTGGATGTGGGCAGCGCCCCCGGGGGTAAACTGATGTTTTTGGCTCCCGATTTTCAAGGAGAAACCGTTGAAGCTTTGGATATTTCTTCCCGGCGCCTGGACCGCCTGACACATAATTTTGAGCGTATGGGTTATCCCCTCCCCGGCCTTATTGTGGAGGATTTTTTGAAATATGACCCGCCCGGTGCTTTTGAAAAGATCTTTTTGGATGTGCCTTGTTCAGGTTTAGGTGTCCTGTCAAAAAAATGCGATATTGCCTATCGCCTGACCCCGGAGAATCTGATGTCATTAAAAGAGATACAGCAGTCTTTTTTGGAGAAAGCCTTTTCTCTGCTTAAACCGGGGGGCGAATTGATCTATAGTACCTGTACTTTGAATAGGGATGAAAATGAGGGACAGATAACGGAATTTTTAAGCCGCCATAATTCGGAGGCCTCCCTTGAAGATCTTCAGCTGAGAAAACAATTGAACCATTTGCCCTTTCATGGTATAGTTTTCAGGCAGGGGTTTTATCAGGCTCTGCCCCCTGATTTCCCGGGTGACGGGATGTTCGGGGCTGTAGTCCGGAGGAGGGGCTGAATGATGAATAAAATATCCGCCTCCATTTTGAATGCGGATTTTTCCCGTTTGAAAGATGATATCGACTCTGTTCTTCCTTTTATTGATGAAATTCACTGTGATGTCATGGATGGGCATTTTGTGGACAATATTTCTTTTGGAGCTCCTGTCATAGAACGGATTCGGAGCGCTTTCCCGGAAACGGTTATCGATACCCATCTGATGATTCGAGATCCCGAAAAATTTAGAACGGATTTTATTGCAGCCGGAAGTGATATTCTTGTTTTTCATTTAGAGGCGACACCCCACGCCTATATTACTCTGAAGCGGATCAAAGACGCTGGTATTCAAGCCGGGATCTCCCTGACCCCGGCCACGGATATCTCATTGTTGGAGCCTCTGGCATCCCTTTTGGACAGAATATTGATCATGACTGTTGAACCCGGGTTCGGGGGGCAGTCTTTTATTCCTGAAATGCTGAAAAAAATAAAAAAAGCCCGGACCCTTTTTAAGGATATTGATATTCAAGTCGACGGCGGGATCAACGAAAAGACATTGCCTTATGCCCTGGAGGCCGGGGCTAATGTCTTTGTCGTGGGCTCTTATCTTTTTAGTCATGAAAATAAAAGCGAAAGAGCTGCACAGTTGTGCTCTTTATTAGATTAACCATTAAAGGAGGGGTTATGTTATCCGACATTGAAAGACTTTATTCTATCAACGCTATGAACATGAAACGTTCTGTTATCAGGGATCTGCTGAAATTGACAGCCAAACCGGAGATCATCTCTTTCGCCGGAGGTTTACCGGCTCCTGAGACTTTCCCCGTTGATGATTTAAAACCGATTGTAGCGGAAGTTCTTGAAAAAGAAGGAACCAAAGCTCTCCAATACGGAACCACTGAGGGAGATGATATGCTGAAAGAGCAGATCATTAAATTTATGGCAGCCGATGGAGTGTCAGGACTGACCAAAGAGAATATTCTGGTGGTCAGTGCTTCACAGCAAGCCTTGGATATGGTCTGTAAACTTTTTGTCAACCCTAATGATCCTGTGATTATCGGGCTTCCCTCCTACGTGGGGACCATCAGCGCCATGCGGAGCTACAGTGCCCGTACGGTGGGCATTCCTCTTCAGGATGACGGAATGGATATGGATAAGCTGGAGTCTGAGATAAAACGTCTGGTCAAGGAAAGCGGTCCTCCCAAATTCATATATGTTATCCCCGATTTTCAAAACCCCGCGGGCATTACATTAACGTTAGAAAAAAGAAAGCGTTTGTTAGAGATCGCGTATAAGTATCAGGTATTGATTATAGAGGATTCCCCGTACCGCAGTCTCCGATATAACGGGGAGACAGTTCCTTCGATCTATTCTCTGGACACAGAAGGCCATACGGTGGGACTCTATACCTTTTCTAAGATCTTCTGCCCCGGATTCCGTTTGGGCTGGATCATCGGGCCCGCAGAGATTATTAACAAGTTCGTTGTCTCCAAACAGGCTATGGATCTTTGTACACCGCCCTTTTCACAGAAAATTGCCGCCTATTACATGGAAAAAGGCCTTCTGGAAGAACGGATCAAGAAAAACGTGGAGATCTATAAAGTCAAAAAAGATGCGATGCTGGCCGCTCTGGATAAATATATGCCTCGCAGGGATGACCTGACCTGGACAAAACCTGAGGGTGGAATGTTCCTGTGGCTGAAGATGCCGGAGTTCATCAATATGGATGACCTCTTTTATAAAGCTTTGGAAAATAATGTGGCGTATGTCATCGGAAGCGCCTTTTATGTCAATGACGGAGGAAAAAATACTTGCCGCCTGAACTTTTCCTATCCTTCCCTTGAGGCCATTGACGAGGGGACCAAAAGATTGAGTGAGGTTATTAAAGAGGCGCTTAAAGAGCATGAAGGGAAATAATATATTGACATTGCCTGTTTTTTTCCGTAAAATCTTAGAAAAATACAGAAGGGGGATTGTATGAAAAGATTGTTTTTTCCTTTTATTTTCATATTAATAATGGCTGTTTTAGCCGGCTGTCAATCAGGAGGGAATGTTATCCTGGATAAAGCCGCTATCAGCAAAGCCCAGACGTCTATAAAGGACTTGGCAAAGATCGTTGAATCCTATAAAAGGTTGAACGACGGGAATTTCCCGCCTGAGGATCAGCCTCTTTTTGATTCTCTTGAGGGTTTCATTACTGACGTGAAAAAGGATCAGTTTATACCGACTTTTGAAAACACTTATAACAAGATGATCCTTGAGATGCTGGAGAAAAAAGGCGGCATCAACTTTACACACAATGAGTTGGCAGATCTCTTCGCTCCGGTTGTCTTCTCCAAGGACGATGTCGACATGACTGAGGAAGAGATAAAGGAGTCGTTCATTGCTAATTTGGAGGCTTTGGAGATCCCCGATCCTACTGAAAGTGATATTTATGATTCGCTGAATGCAATTTTCCCTAAAAGGAAAACAGAGATCGTTTCTTACAGCGAGATTACTACGCTTATGGACACAACAAAATTGAAAAAAGGTAAAGAAGAGATCCTGACTCCTGATCAGCTGACTAAATTGAAAAAAGATGCCAGAAGGATTTACGGAAGCTCTCTTCCTCCCTTTAATACGGACCCCGCCAAAGGCGGCTGGTCTCAGCCGAAATGGATTATTATCGAACCTGATGTCGATCTCATCGTAGAACACAGAGCTGAACGTTTTACCGAAAGAAACGGAAGAGCACCCAGAGCCAGAGAGCTGAATACCTGGCGTCGGGAAGCGGAGACCTATGCGTCAAACAGCAGAGTGGGCTACATTGTCTGGGTCGCCAATGACTCCAACAATTCACTTGTTTACGCCAAAGTTAACTGATCTTGAAAAGCAGGGGGAGTGTCTGCTCCCCCTTTTTTATTATGGAGCCTGATAGAATGAATGGCCGGATTGAAGCAGAGGGACGGGCCAAAACCCTCATAGAACTTATTTTTTGTGAATATGAAAAAGACAGAAAACAGGACCGCCTGTCCTACCGTATCTTTTCTTTTTTCAGGCGTCTTTTCAATAAAGAAGAAGAGATCCCGCTGACACATGGCGGGTATTTGGAAGACGAAGAAAGTGTGCGGATTTTGGAGAGCCTTAAATCAAAAGAGATCTCGGCCCCGGATGATAAAGTCCTGATCGTCTCCCGTGAAGGGGTCGTCTATGCTGATATCAAAGGAACTTTTGTCTATATCTCCGGAGAAGTCCATGGTGATATCGCAGCCCGACATGTTTACGTCAAAGGGCTTGCCGAAGGAGATATAAAAGCGGCTCATGTGGAAATATTTACCGGAGGAGAAGTCTCAGGCCATGTGGAGACATCCCGCCTTTTGCTGCATAAAAAGGGTGTTCTGCGAGGCCAATGCGATATAAACTGAATGGAACGGAGGAGATCATATGACAATAGAAATGGATAAAATCAGAAATATAGCTTTAGCAGGTCACAGCGGAACAGGGAAAACTCTCCTGACTGAGGCTGTGATGATGATAACAAAACAGATTAACAGAATGGGGAATACAACAGAAGGAAATACGGTGTCCGATTATTCTCCTGAAGAAATCAAAAGGCAGATTTCCATTAATTCGTCTGTTTTGAGCTTCGATTGGAAAAAAACACATTATACCATAATCGATTTGCCCGGTTATAGTGACTTTATTACAGAGATGATGACCGGTCTCTTTGCGGCGGATCATATTGTCACGACTGTTTCTGCAGCGGCAGGTATCCAGATAGGAACAGAATCGGTGTGGGAAGAGGCCTCCCGTATGGGGAAAAAGGTTTATATTTTTGTAACCAAATTGGACCGGGAAAATACGGATTTTTACTCGACCCTGGAGGAATTGACTGCAAAATTGACACATCCGCGGCCTGTCGCAATGCAGCTGCCGATCGGGAAAGATTTGAATTTCAAGGGACTGGTCGATTTGGTCGGGATGAAAGCTTATGAATACGGGGAAGACGGTGCGGCTAAAGAGGTTGAGATCCCCGGGGGGATGAAGACTCAAGTTGATGAATACCGGGAAAAACTTATGGAAGCCATCGCCGAAGAGGATGAAAGCCTCATGGAAAAAGTTTTGGAAGGGGAAGCTCTTACCGATGAAGAGATGTCCCGGGGGCTTGAAAAAGCTATGGCCGGAGGTAATATTGCCCCGGTTCTTTTAGGCTCAGCCGAAAAATTGATCGGTGTTTCTACTTTTCTGGAATTTTTTGCTGAAAACGTTTCTTCTCCTCTCAATGAAAATAATTATTATGAGATCAAAAAGGATGAGAAAGTTCCCGTCACCCTTGATCCCAATGCTCCTTTCTGTGCGAAAGTGTTTAAAACTCTGGTGGATCCCTATGCCGGCAAGATGAATTTTTTTAAAGTCCTTTCTGGAAAACTCAAAGCCGGAGATAGCGTTCATGTCCAGGAAAGCCGGAAGAGCGAGCGTATTGCGCATGTTTATACAGCCTTAGGAAAAAAGATCAACGATGTAGGTGAAGTGCCCACAGGAATGATCGGCGTCATTTCCAAAGTGGAGAGCATCAAAACCGGTGATACCCTGACAGCCGGTTCCGATGACAAGATCATCGAATTTATTCCGGAGTTGAGGCCGATTTATTCTTTGGCCATTTCTGCTGTTTCTTCTTCCGATCAGGATAAATTGGGAACGGGATTGGCTAAGCTGACTGAAGAAGACCCGTCACTGAAAAGCTGGCGCAATACAGACACCCATGAGTCCATTATCTCGGGAATGGGAGATATTCATTTAGATGTCATGGTCGCCCGTCTAAAGGAGCGCTTCGGCGTCGATGTGACGACAAAGACTCCCAAAGTGGCTTACAAAGAGACCATAACAAAACCGGCTCAGTCCCAGGGAAAATATAAGAAGCAATCAGGAGGCCGCGGCCAATACGGTGATGTCCATGTCAAATTTGAGCCACTGCCCCGGGGGAAAGGTTTCGAGTTTGTGGATGCTGTGGTCGGCGGGGTCGTTCCCGGGAAATATATTCCCGCAGCGGAAAAAGGAATCAGAGAAGCCATGGAAAAAGGCGTTTTAGCCGGATATCAGGTCGTTGACATCAAAGCGACTCTTTATGACGGTTCTTATCATCCTGTTGATTCCTCAGAGATGGCTTTTAAGATCGCTGCCTCCATGGCTTTCAAAAAAGCCTTTGAAACGGCCGGCGGAGCTATCCTGGAGCCTGTCATGAAAGTCCAGGTTACCGTTCCCGAAGAGTCCATGGGTGATGTCATGGGCGGACTCAACAGCAAAAGAGGACGGATCCTGGGGATGAACCCGGCAGGAAAAGGACTGCAGCGTATTGATGCCGAAGTCCCGGAATCAGAGATGCTCAGTTATGCGATAGATTTGCGTTCCGCTACAAGCGGTCGGGGGAAATTTACAACGGAGTTCTCCCATTATGAAGTTGCTCCTCACGAAGTCATGGAAAAAGTCATTGCCGAAGCCAAAGTGGAGGCTGAAGACGAGGAGTAGGATGACAATGTCGATCGTTCCCTTTGGGGGATATAAAAAAGGAGGTCGGGTATGAAACGAATAATGATGATGGCTCTGGTCCTTGTTGTTTCTGTTGTGGCCGCAGCTGCCCTTACTGTGGGTGAGGTCATTGACATGGGAGCTTATGAAAACAAAGGGATATCTGCTGACATGACTCAGAATATCTCTGTGCCGGCTCAGAACATGAAAATGCGGTTTACCGGAAAGATTTACATGAAGGGAGACAACAGCCGCGTAGAAATGATCATTGCTCAGGACAGCTTTAATAATCCTGCTCAGTATCAGCAGGTCAAAATGATGAAAATGGATGAAATGATCATTATCAGTAATGAAAAAGACGGGAAATCCGTTAATATTTTGGCCTATCCCAAACTTAACGGATACGTGGAATCTACAGAAGATGAGATGGCCGGTGCAGGGGCCGAAATGGATAGTATTGCCAAGATGGCCAAAGAACTTGTTGAAAAAGTAGGGACAGAGACTTTTGCAGGTGTTCAGGCTATGAAGTATCGCATTATTCCGGATCCGGAAGACGAAGATGCTGAAGAAAGCTTTTTCTATGTGAATCCTTCCAACAAGCTTATTGTCGGTTTTTCCTTTTCCAGTGAAGAAGGAAGCGTGGGAACCGTTGAATTCACACAGCTGAAAACCGGGGTTGAAGACTCGCTTTTCAATGCGCCGGCGAATATGAAAAAATTTGACAGCGTCCAGCAGCTGGCTATGAGCGGCATGATGTAAGATTTCAGCTTAAACTATTATTTGTTTAAAGGCGGCTTTCGGGCCGCCTTTTTTTTGAAACAGTTCCTTCCTTTTGCCTGTCTCATAGGAAAAAGGAGAATTATGCGTATCCTGATTCTTGGCGGAACACTTTTTTTGGGACGCCACCTGACTGAAGAATGCCTGAAACGGGGTTATCATGTCACATTGTTCCACAGGGGAAAACATCCTGCCCCTTCCGAATGGCCTGTTGAGATCATCCATGGAGACAGAAGAGAAGGGCTTTCCCCTTTGTCGGGACAAAAATGGGACCATGTCATTGATACATCAGGATATCTCCCGGATGATATCCTGCGTGCTGCCGCCTTCTTAAAGGGACAGACAGACCATTATACTTTTATTTCATCAATATCCGTTTACGAAGACTTTTCAAAAACACATTTAACAGAAGAAGCGCACCTTCTGCGTCTTGATAATCCTGAAGAAACAGATATTAACGCCCATTACGGAGCACTGAAAGCTGCATGTGAAACCGTTGTCAGGGAACGTTTCCCTCAAAGCTTGATCGTGCGTCCGGGATTGATTGCAGGTCCTTTTGATTCCAGCGATCGTTTTACCTATTGGCCGGTGAAGCTGTTCACCCGGGAAAAAGTACTGGCTCCGGGAGAACCCGATCAACCGGTACAATTTATCGACGTGAGAGATCTTTCCTGTTGGATTCTGGACAATGCGGTTGTTCAAACATGCGGGACTTACAATTTGACAGGGCCTCGCGAGCCGATGACGATGAGAGAGATGCTGTTGAGATTGGAGAAGATGCCGGAGATAAAGGGCAAGGCCGTTTTTGCTCCTGAAGCGTTTCTTAAAAAAATGAAGGTCAATCCATGGACAGACCTTCCTCTTTGGATCTCAGAAGAAATGGGGATTCCCGGGCATAATACAGTGCATATAGGAAAAGCTCTGGATAAGGGACTGGAAACACGCTCCTTGGAAGAGACCGCCGGCGATATATTGGAATGGTACCACAATAAAGGATGCCCTGGATTGGCTTGGGGCCTTTCTGAAAAGAGGGAAAAGGAGGTCATCGATTTATGGGAAAGACAATAACAATCACATTTATTCTTTTCGCAGTACTGGCAGCTTGTTCGGCTCCGACCGATACTATTGTCATTAATGAGACGGAGTCCCGTAGACTATTTCAGGAGAAGTCTTTGAGCTTTGAAGGGAAATCCCTTTTTTCTTTGTCTGACACAGACGGACAACATCTGGCTTATGTTTACACTGATCAAGTGAATAATCCGGAATCAGGCGTGGTCGAAGTGAGAGATTCTGAATTAGAGCTTGTCTCGTCATTTACATTGAATAGGGGAAAAGGCCCCGGGGAAGTTCTTTTTCCCGCTTTTTTGCTGCTAAGAGGAGATAAGGTCTTTATTTTGGACGGCTCCAAGAAAACGATTGAGATGATGAATACACAGGGGGAATACCGGGACACTTTACTGCTTCAGGGGAATTTTTCGATTTTCAAGTGGATTACACCCCTTGTGAGATACAGGGACACCTGGGCACTCGCTCCTGTTTTGCCCGAGCTGCTTGTCAAAGTGAATGAGAAGGGGGAAATCATCCGATCTGTTCCCAGCTGGCTGAAGGACAATAACGATGGCAGGATGTGGCAGGAGCATGCTTGCCGAATCACCGGAGACCCTCAAGGGAACCTGTATCTTTCTTTTAATGAAGATAAATTTGAAATGCGTAAATATGATCAGGATCTGAATCTCATCTGGGCCAGAAAATATAAAGACAAGACCAAACCCCTTCCGGGAATGACGATGACTGTGCTGGGGGACGCCAAACAGCCGGTGGGGACTTTTGTCCACTCATCTTTTTTCTACAACAGTGGTAAACTTTATATGCTCCGCGGGGTAGGTGGACAGGTCCGTTTTCGCATGAGCGGACGTGAAAAAGAGCGTTACATCACTCCCATTGAAGGAGTGTCGAATGCTTTTATTGACGTCTTCGATGCCCATGACGGCTCTTTTTTAAACCGTTTCGAGGCTCCCTTTGTCAGGACAGATTGCTGGAGTGAAGTGATGAAGATCGGCGAAACTTTTTACTTTGTCATTCTTTCAGCAGGGTTGTCAGAAGGAGAAAACCGTCCCGATAATATTGTCATCAAGGCGGTTTTGAGAACGAAGTGAAAAGACCCTGAGGAGAAGGGGCGGCCTGTGCCCCGCAAGGATCAGTCTTTGCCCGAGTGCTGATATTTGTGGGGGCTTTTAGGCCCCGACTCCTCCATATTATTCTTTACTTTTCCTCTGAATCTGGTATAATATTTGCAGTTGAAAAGCGTTTATAATGTATGTATTCCGTAATAAAACAAGGCAATTTTAAGTTAAAGGCTTTTAAATCTCGTTCATTCGTTATTTTCCATTTAGAACGGGAATAGTTCCTTTAAGGAGGTATGATTTGTCTGATTATAATGCTCAAAGCATCAAAGTGTTAGAGGGGTTGGAGGGCGTCCGGAAACGTCCGGCCATGTATATTGGAAGCACCGGCAGTCTGGGGCTTCATCATCTGGTCTATGAAGTGGTGGATAACAGTATTGACGAAGCTTTGGGTGGTTACTGCAGCAATATTAAAGTCGTTATCGGTGAAGATAACTCCATTGCTGTAACCGATGACGGACGGGGTTTCCCCGTTGATGAGCATCCTGTCTACAAAGGGAAATCAGGACTTGAAATTGCGATGACCATGCTTCATGCCGGAGGGAAATTCGATAAATCCTCATACAAAGTATCAGGCGGGCTGCATGGCGTGGGTGTCTCTTGTGTGAATGCTCTTTCAGAACGCTGTGAAGTGACGGTGCGCCGCAATGGAAAAATCTATAAACAGTCTTATGCCCGGGGCAAGGCGGTTTCAAAACTGGAAGTCATCGGGAAGGCTAAATCGAACGGAACGGAGACATGGTTTAAGCCTGACAGCGAGATTTTCGAAGTATTAGAGTTTAATTTTGATACATTATCCAAGCGGTTGCGGGAATTGGCCTTTCTGAATGCCGGTATCCGTATTACCCTTGAGGATCAAAGAAGCGGGAAAGTCTCAACCTTTAAATATGACGGGGGGTTGAGCGCGTTTGTCAAGTTTTTGAATAAAAATAATGAACTGCTCTTTGTCAAGCCTGTCATGATTCAGGATGTCCGCGATAATGTCTCCGTTGAAATTGCCTTATGTTACAATACGACATATAATGAGACCCTCTATTCCTATGTCAACAATATCAACACAATTGAAGGGGGGACCCATTTGACGGGGTTTCGGACCTCTCTGACCAAAGTCATCAATGATTATGCCGTCAACAATAAAATGTTTAAGGATAAAGCGGCACGTCTTCAGGGAGATGATGTCCGCGAGGGGTTGACTGCCGTCGTGTCGGTCAAAGTCCCTGAGCCTCAGTTTGAGGGACAGACAAAGACAAAATTAGGTAACGGGGAGGTGCGGGGTATTGTTGAGTCTGTCTGCAATGAGCAGATGTCGATCTATTTTGATGAAAACCCTGCAGTGGCAAGGAAGATCGTTCAAAAGGCCGTGAGTGCCAGTGAGGCGCGGAATGCTGCCCGAAAAGCCAAGGAGCTGGCCAGAAGAAAAACAGTTTTGGACTCGACAGCTCTCCCGGGAAAACTGGCTGATTGCAGCGAAAAGGACCCGGAATTGTCAGAACTCTATATTGTGGAGGGCGATTCAGCGGGGGGTTCAGCTAAACAGGGCCGTGATCGTCGTTTTCAGGCGATTCTTCCGCTCAGAGGCAAAGTAATCAACGTTTTTAAAAACGCTGATTTGAAGCTTTTGAAGAATGAGGAAATAAAGACCCTTATTACTGCATTGGGAGTCGGGTATGGAGCCTCTTTTGATATCACAAAACTCCGGTATCATAAAATCGTGATCATGACCGATGCCGATGTGGACGGCGCACATATCCGGACTCTTTTGCTCTCCTTTTTTTATAAGATGTTTCCTCAGCTTATTGAGCAGGGCTATGTCTATATTGCCCAGCCGCCTTTGTACAAAGTCACCCGAGGCAAAGAGCATCGCTACATTCAAAGCCAAAGAGAGCTGGATCGTTTCCTGATCGAGAATGTTATGGATAAAGTCACTGTCGAATCGGAAAAGGTGACCTTTGAGCGGTCCAAATTAGATGTTCTTCTTGAGATGATCAATGAACTTCAGGAGTATATGCTCAAAATGAGCACCAAAGGAATCACATTAAATGATTATTATGAGATGAAGAATATCGGATTTCCCCGCTATAAATGTTTTTTTACCTACAAAGAAGACGAAGAAGTGGCCTATGCCAATGATGAGATAGAGCTCAATGCTATTATTGAAAAGGGGAAACAAGATTATTTAAACGAGCAGAATAAAGAAAAAAGGGACCCCATGCTTCTTGACACCATCGATGATGATGAAGTCGTTGATATCTGGGATATTCATGAACTTTCCAATATCGCTAAAATTGAAGAGGCGTTGAAAGGTTATGGATTCAAGCTGGAAAACTTTGATAGAGAATCCGTAGAGCCTGTGGCTGTCATCATATCTGACAATAACCGTCAGGAAGTTTTCTCGCTTAAGGATCTTTTCGAGGGCGTAAAGGCTTTCGGCGAATCGGGTTATTCTCTGCAGCGTTACAAGGGATTGGGAGAGATGAATCCGGAGCAGCTCTGGGAAACGACGATGGACCCGGAACACCGTGTCTTTTTGAGGGTCGTCATGGAGGATGCTATTGAAGCGGCCGAGACGTTTTCTGTTCTCATGGGGGATGATCCCCGGCCCCGCCGTGAATTTATTCAAAGAAATGCATTGCTTGTCAAGAATTTGGATATTTAAAGGGAAGAGTGTTCCGAGGAGGAATTCATGTATATCGATAAAGAAAAAATACAGAATGTCAATGTCGAAGATGAGATGAAGCAGGCTTACCTGGATTATGCCATGAGTACGATCATGGGGCGGGCTCTGCCCGATGTCAGGGACGGTTTAAAACCCGTACAGCGCCGCATCCTCTACGGGATGCAGGAACTGGGCCTTCGGTACAATAAACCCACAAGAAAGTCGGTAAAAGTCGTCGGTGAAGTCATGGGAAACTATCATCCCCATGGTGATGCAGCGATTTACGATGCCCTGGCACGCCTGACCCAGCCCTTTACGTATAATGTCCCTTTGCTGGACGGACAGGGAAACTTCGGTTCAATCGACGGGGACCGCCCGGCGGCTGCCCGTTATACAGAAGTCCGTTTAGCGCGGATCTCAGAATATATACTTCAGGATCTGGATAAGGAGACTGTCGATTTCCGGCCGAACTTTGACAACTCCACAAAAGAGCCTGTCGTTATGCCGACGTTAGTCCCCAATCTGCTGCTCAACGGCTCTGCCGGCATCGCCGTCGGTATGGCCACAGAAATACCTTCTCATAATCTGAATGAGCTTATCGAAGGGCTGAAACTCCTCATTGATAACCCTGACACTGATACCAAGGCACTGATGGGGGTTATCAACGGACCTGATTTCCCTACATCCGGGGTCATCGTGGGGCGCAAAGGGATCTATGATGTTTATACCACCGGAAGGGGAAAAATCCTTATTCGCGGTAAAATTATAAAAGAGGTCAACTCCAAGGGCAAGGTCTCCCTTGTCATCACAGAAATTCCTTATAAAGAAAACAAGACAAAACTCATTGAATCTATTGTCGAATTGATTAAGAACGGAAAACTGGACGGTGTCAGAGACTTGCGGGATGAGACTGACCGGAACGGCATCCGTATTGTCCTGGAACTGAAAAGTAAAGAGGATCATGATGCAGAGATCATCAGCAATAATCTCTTTAAAAGGACCAGGCTTGAATCCAGTTATTCCATGATCTTTTTGGCTCTGGTCAACGGCATACCCAAGACCATGGGATTGAAGACGATCCTGGGGCATTTTATTGAACACCGTAAAGAAGTTGTGACACGGCGGACGAAATATTTGTTGCGTAAAGCCGAAGAGCGGGCTCACATTCTGGAAGGATTGAAAATCGCATTGGCCAATATTGATGAAGTCGTCGATATCATTAAGAAGGCAGATGATGTCAATGAGGCGCGCTCCAAGCTCATGGAGCGATTCCTGCTCAGCGCCATTCAGGCCCAGGCCATACTAGATATGCGCCTGCAGAAGATCACCAGTCTGGAAGTGCGCAAACTGGAAGAAGAGTATTTGGAGCTGATTAAAAAAATCGCCTATTACAAAAGCGTTTTAAACAGCGAATCCTTAGTTCTGCAGATCATTAAAGAAGAGCTGGATGAATTTGGAAGTAAATTTAACATTCCCAGGAAGACCCAGATCATCGACAAGGTTAAAGAGCTTAATGACCTGGATCTGATTCAGGAAGAGGATATGATTATTACAATAACAAACAGGGGATTTATTAAACGGGTCCCTGAATCGGTTTATAAGACACAGCGGCGCGGGGGCAAAGGCTTGTCGGCCCTTTCGACCATCGATGATGATTTTGTCCGCAAACTGTTTCTGGCCTCCAACCATGACATGCTTTTGATGTTTACCAATAAAGGGCGGGTCTATGCTCTGAATACATTGGATATCCCTGAACGAAGCCGGACAGCCCGAGGATCGTCTGTGGCGAATATTTTGACTTTAGAGAAAGACGAATATTTATGTGACTATATCCCGGTCAAAGGGTTTAATGAGGACGAATTCTTGATCTTTGCGACCCGCCGGGGAGTCATCAAAAAAACAAGGTTAAGTGATTACGCCAATATCAATAAAAGAGGGTTAATTGCTATCAATATTCGTGATGATGATCATCTTGTCAGTGTTATCAATGCCAAAAACGGCCAAAGCGTTATGCTTTACACGAAAAAAGCCCTGGCTATAAGAGTGAATATCGATACCATCAGGGAACAGGGCCGGGCGACCCAGGGTGTGAAGGGCGTGACTCTGGGCAAGGATGATTATGTGATCAGCGCTGAAGGAATCAGCGATCATGACACGATTCTTTTCATCAGTGAAAAAGGGTTCAGCAAGAGGACAAAGGCAGCGGAGTTTAAAATACAGAACAGAGGAGGAAAGGGCCTGATCGCTATGAAGCTGACACCCAAAACCGGACGCCTGGCCGGAGCCCTGGTCGTTTCCGACGGGGATGACCTTTTCGGCATCACCCAGAAAGGGCAAATCGTCAGGGTCAAACTTGAAGAAATCAAGATCCAGGGGCGTTCGACCATGGGGGTTAAGTTTATTTCTCTTCATGATGATGATCTGCTGCGGGATATTTCCCGGTGTATGGAACGCTAAAAGCAGAAAGAACTTGAAGAGTGAGGGACAGCCCTTATAATGGAGAATAGACAAAGGGGGAACTATGTGGCTGGTTAAAGCTTTTTTTTTCCTGTTGCTCTTGTTTGTTATCGTTTTTTTTAGTGTGCAGAATGCCTCAGATATGGTGATGCTGCGCTTCTTCGGTTATGAATCGGCTGAAATGCCTCTTATCGAAGCTCTTCTTTTCGCTTTTTTGGCCGGATTATCCGTTGCCGGGCTTTTTGCATTATGGAAGTATTTCTCATTGCTCAAAAAGTATAAAGCAGCGCTGGAAGAAAATAATAAACTTGTCGATGAAATCGGTGCTTTGCGGAAAATAAGCTTTGATGATTCTGAACAGGGAGATTCCGAAGAGCTTTCCCGCGGCAAATAAGGAGCGTCATAATGAATCTTTTTCTCATTGGTGCCATCATTGTGGTGGGCGTGGTTCTTTTTGTCTTTTACGGGATGAAAAGAGAAGAGGAGAAAAATGAAAAGAGGGTGGCAAAACACAGACTCTCCCGCAACTTGATCAATGATTATTATTTGGATATCATTGAATATGTTACGACTCAGTTTTATGAAAAAGCCGGGGTGACGCTCCGTGAGCTTATAGACAAGAACCCGGATGAATATCCGGCGTATCTCATTCTCAGTTATATTCTGCGTAAACAGGGAAAAGCGGATAAAGCTCTTCAGGTCGATAAAACTATCTTTGCCAATAAGACAGCGCTTTCCCGTCGAGGGCTTAAAGCCATCGAAAAAAGCCTTCTCATCGATTATATGGAAAACGGGATGTACAAGACCGCTTTGAAAACCATTGAAGAGGATGAAAAGGAATTCGCCGGGGATGAGTTTATTTATGCTTTGGGCCGCGATATTGCTTATAAATTAGGCCAGTTTGAAAAAGCCCTTTATTATGCCGATCGGCTTTTGGACATGCGCAAGATCAAAGACAAAAGCGAATTGGGGTATATTGCTGCTGACATGGCCGAAGAAGCTCTCTTTCGTCAAGAGTTTGACGGAGCCGCACGTTTGATCAAAGAGGGGAAAAAGTATAATAAGGGGTGTGAGCGCCTTTATTATTTAGAAGGATACTATTACTACTTGAAGGGAGACAAAGAGAAGGGGCGCCATCTTTTTATTAAAGCCCTGGAGATGAAACCGGGTACAATTTTTCATGTTAAAGATTATTTAAGGGAGGTCTTCGAAGAGGATGACACGGCAATAGAAGCTGCCGTTGCTCCTGTGTTGAAAAAACATGTAGAAAACGCTCCGCTGCATGTCTTTTACAGTATGATCCTGAAAAACCTGGGCCGTTATAACGAAGCTATTGAAGAATTGTTGGAGGCCATTCTTTATCAGCCCGATTCCCGATATATTCTCTTTCTCATGCTGGACCTGTACATCGAGAATGAAAATTGGGGAAAGGTCAAAGAGATCCGGGATGAACTGAAGGGATTGGAGACAAAAAGGAGCTTTTTCTGCACGCAATGCGGCGCAGAAACCGATAAAATGGCATGGCATTGTGATTCCTGTGGAAAATGGGGGGAGATCACGGTTCATCTATGAAGGGAATGAAAGATACACCCCTGAACAGGCAATATGCCGCAGCGAAGAGTCAGTACCCTGATGCTCTCATTTTTTTCCGTGTCGGTGATTTTTATGAACTCTTCTACGATGATGCCAAGACCGTTTCCCGCGAATTGAATCTTGTCCTGACATCCCGTCAGGAGGGGCAGCCCATGGCCGGAGTCCCTTATCATTCTGTAGAGCGCTACTTGAAAAAACTCGTCGAAAAAGGATTCAAGATCGCCATCTGTGAACAGCTGGAGGATCCCAAGACGGCAAAGGGGATTGTAAAACGTGATGTTGTGAAAGTCATTACTCCCGGAACATGGGTCGATGAGGAAAAAGATACTTATCTGGCCGCTTTCTACTGTGATAAAGAAGAAACAGGCTATGCATATGTGGACATTGCTTTAGGAAAGGTCTGTGCGGGACAGGTATCCGACACTGCGGGACTTCTGAATGTGTTTAAAAAGATCGAACCGTCAGAGATCATTATCCCCGAGGGTGATTCTGCAGCTCTCGGTATTATCAAGACACATTTTCGGAATGCCTTTGTGACCACTTATCCGATCTGGGAATATGACCCGGAAATCGCCATCAACAGGATAAAACGTTATTTCAATGTGGTCTCTCTGGTCCCCTTTGGTATTCATCATTCTCTGTCAGTGATCGCCGCTTCATCAATTCTGTTGAAACATGTCGAAGCGACTCAAAAAGGCGTCATGACAAACATCAGTAAAATTGAAAATGAACAGGAAGAGAAATTTGTCGGAATCGATGCCAAGACCTGGCGGAACCTGGAAATCTTTTCTCCCCTGCAGGAAGGCCCTGACACTTCTCTTTTTTTCGTACTCAAGGCGACGGAGACCAAGATGGGGGAGAGGAACCTGAAAAAATGGTTCCGCAGGCCTTTGCGTGACCCGGCTGAAATGGAACGACGCTGGGTGGCGGTGGATTATCTTATTAATCATCGGCGCCAGCGGGAATCGTTGGGGAAATTATTGGCAGATATACCTGATTTTGAAAAAGCGCTGGGAAAGATATCCTATAACCGGGGGCGTGCACGGGACCTTCTCCAGATCAAATCCGGCCTGTGTCACTTAGGGCAGATAAAGGAGCAGCTTTATGAGTCAGATATTGCTCTTTTAGAAGAGATCGCTTCCCATATTGACCCGTTGTTTGCCTTGTATGACTTATTGGAAAAAAGCATCAATGAAGATTTAACGGCATCACCCCAAAACCTCAATTTGATAAAAAAGGGATATGATGAGCGCATTGATGAGCTCAAGGGTTTGAAAAGCCACAGCAAAAAAATACTTTTGAATATTCAAGAAAAAGAAAAAGAGAGAACCGGGATCCCTACGTTGAAGGTTAAATACAATAAAGTGTTCGGTTATTTTATTGAGGTCTCGAAAGCGTATACCGGCAAAGTCCCGGACACTTATGAGCGTCGGCAGACGCTGACCGGGTCTGAACGGTATATTATTCCGGAATTAAAAGAGTGGGAAGAAAAGATCCTTTGTGCCGATGAAGAGATCGCTGCCTTAGAACAGGAAGCCTTTGACCGGATCCGTGAAGAGGTTTTGCGGTTTACAGCCGAACTATTGGAAAATGCCGGAGCTGTTGGAGAGACAGATACCCTTTACTCTTTCGCCGTAAAAAGTTTAGAAAGAGGGTATACGCGCCCACGGGTCACAGATACGGATCTTTTAGAGATTACCGGAGGACGCCATCCTGTAGTGGAAACTGTCCTGAAAGAGGAACCTTTTGTTCCTAACGAGCTTTTTATGGATGAGGAGAAAAGGATATATTTAGTGACCGGACCCAATATGGCAGGAAAATCCACCTATCTCCGTCAGAATGCCCTGCTTCTCCTTATGGCCCAGATGGGCTGTTTTGTCCCCGCGGAATCAATGCGGTTTTCTCCGGTGGACAAGATTTTTTCCCGGGTGGGTGCTTCGGATAATCTGGCCGGCGGAGAAAGCACATTTATGGTGGAGATGCTGGAAACCTCTCATATTCTCCGCAATGCGACAGAAAAGAGTTTTATCATCCTGGACGAGATCGGGCGTGGCACCAGCACTTATGACGGCCTCTCATTGGCCTGGGCCATTACAGAGTACATACATAAGCATATTTATGCCCGGACCCTTTTTGCCACCCATTATCATGAACTGACAGAGCTTCCTGATCTCTATCCGCAAATCCATAATTTGAATATTCAGGTCAAAGAATGGAATGACCGCGTGGTCTTTTTACGAAAGATCGAAGAGGGCCGGGCTGATAAGAGTTATGGGATTCAGGTCGCCCGTTTGGCCGGCATCCCTGATTCAGTCATTGACCGAGCCCGTGAAATTCTTTTTAATTTGGAAAGTGAAAGTTACAAAGAAGGTGTCCCTTCCCTGGTGTATGATAAAGAACGAGCGGCAGGGGTTAATATCCAGGGAGATCTTTTCAGCCGTTCTTTTCATGAGCGCATTGTGAATCAATTGAGATATCTCGATCTGAACACACTTTCTCCCGTAGAACTGATGTTCGAGGTCAAGAAGATCAAAAAAGAGATCGATGAAGCAGATACACGCCCTTGACAAACATACTGTTAATAAGATTGCAGCCGGTGAAGTGGTGGAGCGCCCCCGTTCTGTGGTTAAAGAGTTGGTTGAGAATGCCCTGGACGCCGGCGCTGATACTGTCACTGTGACAATAGGAGCTTCTCCTTCAGACTTTTTAGAGGTGTCTGATAACGGTGACGGGATACCCTTTAAGGATATCCCCCTGGCTTTTCAGCGCCATGCGACCTCTAAAATAATTTCCATCGATGATCTGGAGTCATTGAACAGCCTGGGCTTCCGGGGCGAAGCCCTCCCCAGTATTGCTTCTGTCTCCCGCTGCACCTTGATTACACGCAGCAAAGAGGAGGCGCATGGGGGAAAAGTAGAGATCGTCGGGGGGAAACAGACATTGTTCGAAGCTGCAGGAAGGGGATATGGTACCACAGTCCGTGTTGAAAACCTTTTTTATAATGTCCCGGCCCGGCGAAAATTTCTGAAGACAGCTGCTTATGAGGCTCGCCTCATACGGCAGTTTATGGAATCGACGGCTCTTTTGACTGCAGCCGGTGGAGTGGAATTGATTTTAAAGCAGGAAGAAAAAGAGATCCTGCATGTCAGAAAAGAGGAAGGGTTGCATGAGCGGATTGAAGCTCTCTTCGGGGAAGCAGTAGCCCGCTCGCTGACCCCTGTCCAGCGCCGCAGCGGAGAATCAGCTGTTTCCGGTTTTGTCAGTAATTCGGATGCTGTCAACCGAAATTCGGCCCATATGTATTTTTTTGTGAATGGACGGCCCGTCAAAGATAGAAGCTTGGTCTTTACAGTCAAAAATGCCATGCAGGAATTGCTTCCGCCGGGCTATTACCCTTTTACGTTTCTCTTTGTGCTGCTGCCGCCCGATAAGATAGACGTGAATGTCCATCCTCAGAAAAGCGAGGTCCGTTTTGCCGAAGAGAGGCATGTTTACGGGAATATCCATAAGGCCATCAGAGAAGCCTTCGCCGCTATTGAAGGGATACCCGGAGCGGACGGTGTCGCTGAAGAATTACAGGCCTGGCATGACGATATCCGGGACGAATCCTTTTATAATCGAAGCGGTGAAGCGGGGCAAACCTCTTTCCCGGAAATGGAGGGGAGCGCTTTTTTCTCCGCGTCCCGGGAGATCACCTTGGGAAATTATCTCTTCACTGCAATATTGTTTCGAAGGTATCTTCTTTTTAGTGCGAAAGAATCGCTTCTTCTGATTGATTTTCACGCTTTAAATGAAAGGCTTGTCTATGACAGGCTGAAAGGAGAAGCAGGACAATGCGGCCGTGCGAAAATCATTCCGGAAGCGCTTTCTTTGGGGGCGGCCTATACAGCTCTTATTTCATCCTATCAAAAAGAACTTTTTGAGTTAGGCTTTCTCATACGCCCCTTTGGAGAGGATACTGTCGTCGTGGAGGAAATCCCTGATGCCTTTTCTGCTCCTCCCGATCTTGAGGCTTTGATCCGGGACTTATGCCAGGTTTTGGAGGAAGGTGGAGAGCCGTCTCATTACCGGGATGCTTTAGCCAGACGGGCTTGCAAAGCCTCTCTCCGTACGGGAGACCGGCTGAGTTCAGAGGACATCCGCTTTTTTGCATCGGCTTTGGAAACTGGCGGATTTACCATGACCTGCCCCCATGGTCGTCCTGTTGCACGGATTCTTGCACAGGAAGAAATCGACAGGTATTTCAAAAGATCGTAGCATAGGAATAAGGAGGATGATGGAAAGCCGGGACCTTATGACAAAAGAACGCATTGAAAGAGCCGCTGTTGCGCTCTTTTCACGTTTAGGATATGACGGCGTCGGGATGAGGGCGATTGCGGATGAGGCGAATATCGCTGTCTCTGTCATCTATTATTATTTTAAAAACAAAGAAGTCTTGTATCGGGATGTCGTTCTTTCTTTTTTTGAAAGGGTCATGGAAGAGGCAAAACATTATATTGAAAGCCGTCAGGGAGAGGAATTAAAGGTCCTCGCTTTCGGCCTGCTTGAATCGGCCCTGAATTTATCGGTTGAGCAGAAAAGCCGGCTGAAGATCGCTGTCTATGAGATCATGGGTTTCGGGAAAACGAATCTCTTAAGAGCGGAACTTAACGCTCTCTATAAACAATATGAGATGATATTTTATTCTTTTTTTTGGGAAAAACTGAAAAGGAAAGAAGAGAGTTTCGCATCATCTCGCGTGCTTTTCTCTTATCTATCAGGAAAAGTCGCCGAAACCGTCATCAAAGGAACATTGCCTATGGATACCATTGAAAGCGATCTGTCCGTCTTGTGTTGAGGCCGTTTTTGGTTTTAATATTTGCTTGACACCCTATTCATTGTGTGGTAGTTTCTTTTTGCAGAAGAAACAGGGGGTATGAAGATGTATGCAGTAATCAAAACTGGCGGAAAACAGTATCTTGTCAGGGAGAACGACAAGATTTTTATTGAAAAGATCGATAAAGCCGTTGGTGAATCTGTAGAGTTCACCCCGATTATGGTCAATGACGGTACAAAAATGATTTCAGATTCAAAAGGACTGGAAAACGCTAAGGTAGTCTGTAAAGTCAAAGAGCATTTTCGCGGCAAAAAAGTCAAAGTGTACTATTTCAGACGCAGAAAAGACTCGGACAAGACCATCGGACACAGACAAAATATGGTGACTTTGGTCGTCGAGTCCATTACCAAATAGGGGAGGTGGCATATGGCTCATAAAAAAGGGGTTGGAAGCAGTCGAAACGGCCGTGACAGTGAATCCAAACGCCTTGGAATCAAACGTTACAGCGGGCAGAATGTCTTAGCCGGCAATATTATCGTTCGCCAAAGGGGAACGAAATACAAACCGGGCCTTAATGTCGGCCTGGGGAGAGATTACACCATTTATTCTCTTATTGACGGAGTCGTAAGCTTCTCAACGCAACGCGGAAGAAGCGTCGTTAACGTTGAATCCAAGTAATTTCATCACATGTTCATAGATCGTGCTAAGATTTACGTCCGGGGCGGTTCCGGAGGCCCCGGATGTCTTAGTTTTAGACGGGAAAAGTATATTCCCAAAGGAGGCCCCGACGGCGGGAACGGCGGACGGGGAGGGAATGTCATCTTTACTGTCAGCCCGTCAGTCAAGACTCTTTATGATGTCCGCTTTCATCCGCATATCCGTGCAGGGAACGGGGCTCCCGGTGAGCCTTCTCACCGTTTCGGCCGGGACGGGAAAGATCTGAAGGTCTTAGTCCCTCCCGGAACCATGGTCTATACGGAAGAGGGAGAACTTTTGGCTGATCTCTACGGGGAAAATGATTTTTATATCGCGGCCAAAGGTGGCCGGGGAGGGCGGGGCAATGCCGCCTTTCTTTCTAACTCCAACCGCGCCCCTTATATCAGGGAGTTGGGGGAGCCGGGTGAAGAGCTGACACTTATTCTTGAGTTGAAGCTGATCGCCGATGTCGGCCTTATCGGACTTCCCAATGCCGGGAAATCCACTCTCCTGTCTGTTTTGAGCCGCGCTAATCCGAAAATCGCCGCGTACCCTTTTACAACCATCGAACCCAATTTGGGTGCAGTTGTCTCGGAAAGGGGCTTTAGTTTTGTCGTGGCCGATTTGCCCGGTCTTATTGAAGGAGCCAGCCGCGGGACAGGACTGGGGGACCGTTTTCTCAAGCATGCAGAACGTAACCGGCTGCTTGTACATCTGGTAGACATGGGGGCCGTCGAGGGGCGGGACCCTGTGGATGATTACCGGGTCATTCAAAAGGAACTGTCTCATTATGATGAAACCCTGGCGGAAAAGACTTTTCTTGTCGTTGCCAATAAAATGGATGTGACAGGAGCAGACGAGAATTTAAAAAGGTTCAAAGAGAGTCTCGGAATAGACCCTTTCCCTGTCTCTGCAGCAACGCAAGAAGGAATCAAAGAATTAAAAAATCACATTATCACAGCATTGGAGGCTTTGCCGCCGGTGACTGTAAAAATTCCTGAGAAGATCATTGTGTATGAAGATAAAAGAAAATTTACCCTTTCCAAGGAGGATGATGTCTTCTTTGTTGATGGTGTTTATATCCGGAAAACCATACAGATGACAGATTTTCATTTAGAAGCCAGTGTCCGGCGCTGTACAGATATTATGGAGAAAATAGGTATTTTCCAAGCTCTAAAAGAGGCTGGGGCCCGTGAAGGCGATACTGTGGTGGTTGCCGGCTCCTACGAGTTTTTTTACCGGGCCGATTAAATCATTCTTGAAGATTATCCCCTTATATGCTATATTTCAAAGTGTACTGAGATAATCATCCCTTAAAAGTGACCTTATCGGGAAGCTGAGGAGGAAATATGAAGCCAGTTATCGCTGTTATTGTCTTTTGTGTTCTGTTGAGCAGCTTGGCCGTCGGGGCTGTTCCGCCTCCGTATCCGGGCCCCAGGGGGACGGAGATGGCCGGAGAAAATATTTATGTGGTAGTGAAAGGGGATACCCTTTGGGATATTTGTCAGGCCAAATTGCAAAATCCCTGGCTTTGGGTTCAGGTCTGGGAACAAAACCCGCACATTACCGATCCGAATTGGATTTATCCCGGAGACCGCATTTCTTTAGCTTTAGATGCCCCGGTTCCCGGAACCTATGTCAAACCTGAGAATAAGGACCTTTATGCTGAAGAGGATTCTGCTATCAAAGAGTTTGTCTTTAAGCAAAAAACGCAGGAGGCGGGAACTCAGGAAAAGCCTACGAAATCATCTATTGTCAATGTCGATCCTCTGGAGGGGAAAGACATGGAGGACAAGCTTTTAGGCGGCTTCATCCTTGAGGAAAGCATGAAACCGTTCGGGGCCATCGTCGAACTTGAAAAAAAGAAAGACTTTGGCGTGTACGGCGAAGAGGTCTATATCAACAAGGGCAAAAAAGACGATGTCATGCCCGGGGATGTTTTTATCATCTATACCGTCGAAGAAAAGGTCAGCCATCCTGTAACCTATAAATCTCTTGGTTCTATGGTCAAACCCCGTGGGGTGATGGAAGCCCGTGAAGTCTATGATGACCTGACCAAGGGTGTTATCACCTCTCAGCGGGATGCTATCCGTAAAGGCTATTATGTGGGGTACGAATACCCCCGGATCGTCCTGAATCAAAAGAATATCAAGCCTGATTATAACGGCTATATTGTCTATTTTATGAACGGGACGACCATGGCAGCAAAAGGGAATGTCGTCTATATCGACAGAGGGTTGAAACAGGGCGTCAAGGCCGGAATGCACTTTGCTGTTATGGGGGAGCCCCGTAAAGTGAAGGATCCCCAGGGAGGTATATCACAACTGCCTGCTGCTATGAAAGGGCGTATCCGGGTTCTCAACGCCCGGGAAAACGTTTCGACTTGCCTGGTGGTCTCGAGCATGGGAGATGAAGTCATCAAATTAGGAGACAGAATTGAAATTCTCTGAAAAATGGAGTCCCGTCGCGCCTATTTAACTCTTTCGTTGATCGGGGTTTTTTCTCCCGAAACGGCTCATCGTCTTATAGCGGCTGCAGGAAGTGCAGCCGCTCTTTTAAAGGCCCCGCTGTCTTTTTTTTCTTCTTTTCCGGGCTTACGGAAGTCTACGATTCATTCTTTTATGAACAAGCGCGAACGGATTCATATTGAAAGAGAAGTGAGAACTCTTCAGAAGAAAAAGATCGGATGGGTGACGTTTGCTGACCCGGCTTACCCTTCTCCCCTGAGGCATATTCATTCTCCGCCTTTGGTGATTTACATTAAGGGGCGTCCTTTGAACATTGATTCCCGTTTTTTGGCTGTGGTGGGGACGAGAAAATGCAGTTTTTACGGGCGCAGGGCTGCAGAAGAGATCATCGGCGGGCTTCCGGGCTCTTTCACTGTTGTCAGCGGGCTTGCCGCAGGGATTGACGGATGGGCTCATAAGGTTGCATTAGAGCGCGGACTCTTCACAATAGCTGTGTTGGGGACAGGAGTGGATGTCATCTATCCTGCTGTCAACAGGAGGATTTACTTTGATATTGCGGATAAGGGGGCGTTGATCAGTGAGTTCCCTCCGGGGACAAGACCGCAAAAACACCATTTCCCCTTGAGAAACCGGATTATCAGCGGTTTGTCCCGGGGTGTGCTTGTGGTCGAATCTTCTCTGAAAAGCGGTTCGCTCATCACCGCATCTTTTGCCCTGGAACAGGGAAAAGACCTCTTCGCTGTTCCGGGTTCGCTTTTCAAGAAGAGCTGCCAGGGGACAAATGCATTAATCAAAGAGGGAGCCTTTCCAGTAACGGAAAGTGGTGATATACTTCACCTGTGGGGCATTTCTCCGGAGGAAAAGGAGCAAAAGGACCGTCTTTGCCTTTCCTTGACACAAGAGGAAAAGTGCGTTATAAATCAGCTGAGCCCCGAGGAGCCCCGGAATATGGAAGAGATTTCCGAAGCTTTGAACGGAGAATTATCATTGGGGCGTCTTTCAGCTGCCTTGTTAGGCCTGAAAGTCAAAGGAGCGGTTGCGGAACTTGCCGGCAGACGCTTTGTTCTTACCAAAGAGGGAAAAGAAGGATGAAAAAAAAAGATAACTTGATCGGAAAACTTGTCGAAGCGCTGACCGGAGAGAAGGCGGACCTTTCACGTGAAAGGCTGGTCCGCTATTTAACGGAGCGGGGCATGGACAGGGATTCTGTTAATACTTTAGTCAAACGTGTTCAAGAACGCAGCGGGGATGAGGATATTTATCATACGGCTCATGTTTTGGACGGGGTCCGTCTTTTCAACGCGTTGGAGCGCATGCTTTTCACCGAAGAGGCTCTGGATAAATTGACATTATGCAGATATCTTGGGCTAATTGACGAGAATGATGTGGAAGAGACCCTTGATATTGCCCTGGGTATGGATGCCCTTCCCGTTGATGCCGGGATGATCACTAAAATAATCTCATATATTTCAGGAATCGATCTGGATACGGATGACCTGAACTTTTACCATTAAGTCTTTTTTCTTCCCAATATTTTTTCACCGATCGCAATAAAGCCGTCAATATCATCGGAAGATGTATCATAAGCTGTCATCCAGCGGACTTCACATGCCTCTTCATCCCACACGTAAAAAAATGACTCTTTTTGAAAAGGAACAATAGACTCCCGGGGAAGCCTTACAAAGACCCCGTTGGTCTCAACCGGCTGGAAAAGTTCTACTCCGGAAAGGGAGAGGGCTTTTTGGGCAAGAACCCGAGCCATGGCATTGGCTTTTTCCGCGTTTTCAAGCCATAGGCCGTTACTCAAATAGCCAATAAATTGGGCTGCCAGGTAACGCATCTTCGATCCAAGCTGCATTCCCTGTTTTCTTCGGTATTTGAAAGCAGCCGCATGTTCAGGATTGAAAAAGATGACCGATTCTCCGAACATCATGCCGTTTTTTGTGCCTCCGAAAGAAAGGATATCGACACCGGCGTCTGCGGTCATGGATTTCAGAGAGGCCTTCAGGAAAGCTGCAGCATTGGCCAGACGGGCGCCGTCCATGTGAAGGATAAGTCCGTGATGATGCGCAAAATCTGCTAACTCGCGGATCTCCTCTGTGGTGTAAACCGTGCCAAGTTCTGTCGGCTGGGTTATAGAAATGGCCCGGGGCTGGGCATGATGCTCCACTCCCAGGGCATGAAGGAAGGGGCGGACTTTCTCTGAAGTCAACTTTCCGTCTACAGAAGGAACGGTAATGAGCTTGGCCCCTGTAAGGTTCTCCAAAGCCCCGCATTCATCGACATGAATATGAGCTGTGTCGGGTGCAATGACGCTGTGGTAAGACTCTAAGACAGTGGAGAGGCCCAAGACATTGGCTGCTGTCCCGGTAAAGACAAGAAAGGGCTGAGATCTCTTTCCAAATGTTTTTCTCAAAAGGGTTTCCGCCTGTTCTGTATAGGGGTCGGCTCCGTACGAAACATAATCCCCACAGTTTGCATCTGTCATGGCCTGCATGATGAGAGGATGAACAGGTGTGTTGTTATCACTGGCGAAACTCTTTCCCATACTGAACCTCCTTGTTTATCGACAGCATAGCCAAAAAGTGTCGAGTGGTCAATCGATGAAGAAAAAAAGTGACACAGCCCCCAAGGCAGTCAAAGACCCGACGACAGCTCTGAGTGTTATTTTTTCCTTGTCAACAAAGTGTGCAACGGGAATCAGGATCAAGGGGGAGAGAGAGGTCAAGGTCAATGCAACTCCGACATAGATCGTTTTAACGGCATAGAGGGCCAAAAGGACTCCTAATACAGGCCCGACAAGAGTGCTGGAGGAGACAAACAGGACCGCTCTTTTATCTTGAAAGAATTTAACAAAATCCCGGGAAAAGCGTTTCGTCAAAAGGGTGAACAGAAAAAAGGCTGTCAATCCGAAAAGAGCCCGGACCAGGTTTGACGTAATAACCGGAAGATTCTGCGCCATTCCCATTTTAGAGAGGACCATCCCCAAGGCCTGGCCCAATGCTCCCCCCAAGGCAAATAAGAGTCCCTGAATATTATGCGGTTCTTTCCCGCCGCTGCCATTGTCCTTTTTTTCACTGACGACCCACCCGATAGCCCCTGCAGCAATAATAATGGCAGCGAGTTCAATGAGAGAAGGATGTTCGTGAAGCATAAAACGGGAAAGAAGAGTTCCGATGACAGGCCCCAGGCTCATTATCAGCATTGTCAGCCGTGGTCCCAATTGAACGAAGGCTTCAAACAGGAGAATATCCCCTATAAAAAACCCTATCAACCCGGAAAGACCCAGATATAGCCAGCCGGTTCCTGAAACAGAAGCGAAATTATTGCCGTAAAGGGCAAGGTTCAAAATAACAAGAAGAGGGAAGGCGATCCACATGCGTATGTGTGAGACAGTAAAAGAGCCGATCCGTTTTCCGGCTTTTCCGAAAAAAATGGCATTATATGCCCAACACAATGAGGCTCCCAGTCCTGCTAATTCACCGAACATAATATTATCTCCTCCCTGGGTAAAAGTAACAGAAATTTGAGACTTGTCAATTATTTCCCTTTACGAAATATAATTGCCTTGAAAAAAAGATGACTCTCCGTCATAATGATGAAAATGGGAGGTTTATGTCAAAAGAGAGGGATATTGCGCGTATAGAAGAGCTTCGCATCGAGATAAACTATCATAATCAGCTCTATTACCAAAAAAATGAGGCTGAAATCTCTGATTATGAGTACGATGCTTTAGTGCGTGAGTTGAAGGAATTGGAAGAAAAATACCCTGAAGCGGCTAAGTGTTCCTCCCCTTCAGTAAGAGTGGGAAGCGACCTGACGGGCCGCTTTCCCGAATATCGTCACGGACTTCCGATGCTTTCTATCGACAATACATACAATCAGAATGAGATTCATGAGTTTTACCGGCGTATGGGAAAGATGGCCGGCCGGGAAGAGATCGCATGTGTGTGTGAACATAAAATCGACGGTGTCAGTATGAGTCTGGTTTATGAGGACGGGAATTTGACACATGCCTCAACCAGAGGCGACGGTGAGACAGGAGAAGATGTCCTTCCCAACGTTTTGACGATTCCGTCTGTTCCCCGGCAAATCTCACTTTCAGGGAAAGCAGAGATCCGCGGGGAGGTTTTTATTACGCTCACTGATTTTAAAGAGATCAACGAAAAACGCCGGCTTCAGGGCGAAGAGCCTTTTGCTAATCCCCGGAATCTGGCTGCAGGGACGCTCAAGCTCTTGGATCAGGAGCTGGCGCGTCAGCGGCAGTTGAGTTTTTTCGCGTATGGCAAAGGGGCGTGGGAGGCGGAGAGCCCCGACGGCCAATGGGAGTTTTTATCCCTCTTGGCAGACCTGAATTTTTCTGTCAATCCTCATATACGGCTCTGCATGACAAAAGAAGAGGTTTGGAGTTATTGTGTTCATTGGCAGTCTGAGCGAAACAGTCTGGACTATGTCATCGACGGTATTGTCATAAAAGTCGATTCGTTTGCCCTTCAGGAAAAAGCCGGCCGCACTATGAAGTCGCCCCGCTGGGTCATTGCCTATAAATTCCCCGCCGAGCAGGCCCGCACCCGTATCAAAGATATTGTCGTTCAAGTGGGACGCACAGGAGTTTTGACTCCTGTGGCTGAGATGGATCCAGTCGCGCTGGCCGGGACTAGTGTCCGGAGGGCAACGCTTCATAATGAAGATGAGATAAAGCGCAAAGACATCAGAATCGGGGATACTGTCCTGGTGGAGAAAGGCGGGGACATTATCCCGAAAATCATTTCTGTGGTCGTTGATGAGCGGACAGGGACGGAACAGCCCTTTTCCATGCCGAGCTTTTGCCCGGCCTGCAAGAGCCCTGTGCAGCGGCTCCCCGGAGAAGCGGCTCATCGCTGTGTAAATATGGCCTGTCCGGCCCAGGTCCGGGGGCGATTGGAAAATTTTGTCTCCAAAGGTGCTTTCGATATGGATTTTGTCGGTTCAGGGCTTATCGAGGTATTAGTCGCAAAAGGGATGGTCAAGCATTTTTCAGACCTCTTTCATCTGGATTATACCGCCTTGTCGGAAATGGAGGGTCTGGGAGAGAAATCGGTCCATAATATTAAAAGAAGCATTGAAAAAAGCCGGCGTATTTCTTTAGATTCTTTTCTCTATGCATTGGGGATTCCTTTTGTGGGGAAAAAAGGCGGACGGCTGCTGTCGGCCCGTTATCGCTCATTGGACAGGCTTTTGGAGGCCTCTGAAGAAGAGCTGCAAGAGATAGACGGTATTGGAGAGAAGACGGCGATGAGCTTGGTGTCTTTCTTTGAAAACACCGAAAACCGCGAAGAGATCCGCCGCCTGAGAGACGAGGTCATTATTATTTATGACGAAGAGTCCGGAGAGGGCCCCTTTTCGAACAAAAGTTTCGTCATCACAGGGACATTGAAAACGATGACGCGGCATGAGGCTGAAGAGATCATCCGTAAAGGGGGCGGCGAGTTGAGTTCGGCTGTCAGCAGGAAAACAGCAGCGCTCATTGTCGGAGCTTCTCCCGGGTCGAAATTAGAAAAGGCCGAAAAAATGAATATTCCCCTCTGGTCAGAAGAAGTTTTTTTAAAGGCAGCAGGGGAACTCAAAAAGGGAGAAGCATGACGATTCTGTACATTATTACGAAGCTGGAATTGGGGGGAGCTCAAAAAGTCTGTTTAAACCTGGCTAAAGGGTTAATGGATGCCCATGAAGTCTATGTCATGACAGGACCGGGGGGGATACTGAATGAAGAGGCGCGCTCCTTTTTACACAGCCGGCTGATCATTAACCCCTGGCTTAAGCGGGAGATCAGTCCGCTTAATGACCTGAAGGCTTATAGAGAGATCAAACGGTTTTTAAAAGAACATGCCGTGGATATTGTCCATACACATTCATCAAAAGCGGGGATTTTGGGCCGTTGGGCCGCCTCCCGGGCGCGGATCAGGCGTATTATTCACACAATTCACGGGTTTCCTTTTAACAATTACCGCTCTTTTGCTGCCAACGCAGTTTATTTGATGTTAGAGCGGTTGAGCGCCCGCGTGACGGATAAGCTGGTCTGTGTGACTAAAGAAGATATCGCTTTAGGGAAAGAAAAAAAAGTCGGCCGACCCGGCCAGTATGCTCTTGTCAGGGCAGCAGCGGATTTGGATCGCCTGATGAGTTATGGCTGCGATGACACGATGTTCAGAAAACAATGGGACATCCCCCGGGACGCTTCGGTCATTACACAGATCTCCTGTTTGAAGCCACAAAAAAATCCGGTTGATTTTGTGGAGTTGGCCAGGAAAGTCAATGAGGATCGGGACAAAAAAGCCTATTTTGTTCTCGTGGGTGATGGTGTTCTGCGTCCTGATGTGGAAGAGCGTATTTCTTTATATGGCCTGGAGCCTTTTATCCGTTTAGCAGGGTGGCAGGATGATGTCCGCCCTTTTTTAGCGGCCGCGGATGTCGTGACGTTGACTTCGCTGTGGGAAGGGCTTCCTATCACCATTATTGAAGCATTTGCTATGAAAAAGTGTATGGTGGCCACAGCAATTAATGGTAATAGAGAGGTGATTATTCATGGAGAAAACGGTTATCTCTACGAGCCTCGGGATATAGAATCGGCAAGCCGTTATCTCTGTGCCCTTTTAAATGACCCGCAAAAACGTGAAAAGATGGGAAAAATGGGATATGAGAGGATTTTAGATGAATTTTCCGTAGAAAAAATGATTTCTGATACGAAAATTCTTTATTTTTCGTAAAAGAGGCATCATACTTGTGATATTGACATCATTTCAAATTATGGTATAGTATAAAGTAAAGAAAAGGAGAGTCGCCATGGATTTCAAAAAGGATATCTACCAGGATCCGGATATCAAGAAATATGTCAAAGTCATCTCTCGCGACCCTCGGGCTTTTGCCTCCTTAGCCAATGCCCTTCTCAATAAAGGTTATCTTGAGGAAGCTATCGATATTTGTCAAGAGGGCTTAGAAGCAGATCCTGATTTTATCGCAGGGCGTGCTGTTTTAGGGAAATGTTACGTTAAAGACGGACGTATCGATGAAGCGCGTGAAGAGTTTGAAGCGATTTTAGAACAAAATCATGATAATGTCGTGGCTCTTATCGGATTGGGGGAGATCTATTATTCCAGGGAAGAGTATGATGCTGCAAAAGAGATGTATGATAAACTTCTCTTTATAGATCCGATGAATGAAGAGTTCCAGGAAATGGTTGAAAAGATCAAAGATCTGCAAAGCGGAAGAGTACCCCGTCCTCCCCGGCAAGAGATTCCTGCTTCGGAATCGCCTGTTCAAAAAGAAGAGGGGAGCGGGGATGTTGATTCTGCAGATATCGATTCAGACATTTCTTTGCAGCCTGAAGCAGAGCCTTCCTCCGATGCTGTTTCGCCTCCTGCTCCAGAAGGGGTTTATGTCGCCAAAGAATCGGCTTATCAATTATTGCAGCTTCTTGAAGAGACAGCCGCTCAGGCTCGGGATGTTCTGTCCAGGGGTTTTGATGAAAGCAACCAACCGATCTTCAATATGCTGGCTTCCGGAGTGGATACTTCTCTCATGGAAGAGGCCCGCCGACGTTTCTCCGCCTATTTGAAACAAGAGGCCGGGGAGGGTGAGATCATCCCCATTGAGCGGGGTGTTTCCCCGCATAAATCTGATGATATCGAGATCGACGGTACTGAGAATATCGGTATCGCCAGCAAGCAGGAAGTCAAAATAGATCAAAATGTCGTATCTTATGACAATATCGTCTCTAATGATCAAATTGCCTATCAGGAGTCTGTCCAGGAAGAGGAGGAGGGCGAAAGGCCTGATTCCGGAGAATCCGAAGCACCGCAGACGACATTGAAAGGGCCGGATGACATCGATATGGAGATGAGACAGGAGCCGGAGAACGGGGATGAAGCCGATGAGCTGATTCCCGAGAATGACCTGAATGAGATGATTGAAGAAGAGATGGCTTCAGAAGAAATGCCTATCCCGGCAGAAGAGCCGGAAACCTTAGAGGAAGAGCCGGCGGCTTCGGTGCCCCCCCCCTCCTCCTTTGGCGGAGATCAGGCCCCCGAGGACCAAGTGGAGAACGTGCCTCTTTCTTCGGACGAAGAGATGCTTGAAGACGAAGAGATCCTGGATGAGACATTGGATGATCTTCAGGAGGAAGCTCTGGAAGAGATTCCCGGAGAGGGTTTTGCCGAAGAAGAGAACGAAGATATGTCACAGCTCAAAGAGGAAGAGGGATTCCGGGAAGATTCTTATCCCTCTTTGGAGGAAGACCTGAATAATCCTCAGGACTTAAACAGCCTGATGGCAGAAGCGGAGAAAAGTCTTTCCGGTGATGCTCTGGAAGTAGATGAGGATCTTGATGACGATATTATGAATGAACTGGAGGAGGAATCCAGGGCTTTGCAGGAAGAAAAGAGCAACGAAGCCTTTTCAGGGGAGTCTTTGGTCCGCCTTGATGAGGAGACGCAGGTCGGGGAAGATGAAAAGGACCTTTTTGCGGGACATCGGGAAATCGATGTGAACGCCGGCGAACCTGCCGCCGGGGAGATAAATCCCGATCGCTTCAAAGGACGTGAAGAGTTAGACATGTCCGGTGCCGCTGTTCCTCCCCCTGTGTCGTCTGAGGAAGAGATTTGCCCCGACTCTATCGCGCCTTCGGATTTAGATTTGGGAGAGGAGCCTCTTCCCGGCTCAAATGTTTCACAGGAGGAGATTTCCATTGACGAAGACCTGAAAGGTAACGATAATGCGGATGAGCTGGTCGACGCTGATGAAGAGACCCTGGATGATATCGGAAAATGGCTCAGTGATCTATAATTTGAGGAGTTGGTATGGATTATAAAGTAATGCTTGACGGAACCTTAAAAAAAGTCGAAGGGGCTCTTATCGTGAGTTTTTGCGGCGTAGACGGTCTGGGAATCGCCAGTTCGACTTATCCTGTCCTCCCTCCTAATTTGGAATTGGGAGATGCGCAAGTGGCGACTTTTCTTGTGCATAAACGAGATTCGCTGAAACAGATCGGCATCGAAGGTTTTGTCGAAGATATAACCATTGCCGGACGGTATGTGGTTCTCATCAGAATGGTGAGCGAGGACTATTTTGTGAGTATGACCTGTTCACAGGTCGTTAATGTGAAAAAGGCCCGATACTATCTTTATCTCCTGGCCGAACAGCTCAGACAGGAAATCACATAGAAAAAGGAGGAATCATGGCCGTGATAGGGATCAATGATTTAAGAAACGGAATGGCGCTGGAACGAGACGGTAAATTGTATTGGGTTGTGAAAGCGGAGCATGTCAAACCCGGTAAAGGTAATGCCTTTTGCAGAGCCAAATTAAAAGAGGTAGAAACGGGCAAAAGCATGACGGAGACGTTTAAATCTTCAGACAAACTGAATGAAGTCCGTTTGGAAATGAAAGAATGTCAGTACCTTTACAGCGATGAACATAATTTCTTTTTTATGAATATGGAGACTTTTGAACAATTCGGCCTTTCCAATGATTCTCTGGAGGATGAAAAGAAGTTTTTAAAAGAAGACATGATCGTCTATATTCTGATGTATGGAGACAAGCCTGTGGGCATAAACCTGCCTAATTTTGTTGAACTTCGGATTGTAGAGACTGAACCGGCAATTAAGGGAGACACTGTTTCCGGGGCTACAAAAACGGCTGTTTTAGAGACCGGCCATACGATTCAGGTCCCTCTTTTTGTGAACCAGGATGAAGTGATCCGGATAGATACACGAAGCGGAGAGTATTTGGAAAGGGTCAAATAATGCAGCTCTTTGATATGTTGCAAAAAATGGTAGAAAATGAGGCTTCCGACCTTCATTTTAAAGTCGGAAGCCCTCCCATGATGCGTTTAGACGGTGTTCTGCAGCCTGTCGGTGATTTTAAGTTATCCCCGGAGCAGACGTTAGCCATCGCTAAACAATTCATGAACGAGAATCAATTCACCCGTTTTGAGGAAGAGCATGAGCTTGACTTTTCTGTAGGGATCCGGGGAATGGGGCGTTTCAGAATCAACTGTTTTATTGCCCGGGGGGCTGTTGCCATAGCTTTAAGGCGGATTTCAACACAGATACTTTCGATAGATGACTTGAATCTTCCGGACAAACTGAAAGATATCGCTCTTCTGCCCCGGGGTATGGTCCTTGTCACGGGAACTACCGGAAGCGGGAAGTCCACAACGTTGGCAGGAGTCATCGATTTTATCAATTCCATGGAACGAAAACATATTATAACGGTAGAAGACCCTATTGAGTATCTCTTTTCAGACAAAAAAAGTATTATCAACCAAAGAGAGATCGGGTCAGATACGGAAAGTTTTTCTCAGGCTCTTCGAAGGATTTTAAGGCAGGACCCCGATGTGATCATGATCGGAGAGATGAGAGATCTGGAAACGATACAAACGGCCATTACGGCAGCTGATACAGGACATCTTGTTATGAGTACCCTGCATACCACAAATGCCATGCAGACGATCAACCGGATTATTTCTCATTATCCGCCCCATCAGCACGATCAGATCAGAATCCAGCTGGCTTCGACTCTTCAGGCCATCATTTCTTTGCGCCTGATTCCCAAAGCCACCGGATTCGGGCGTGTTCCGGCTGTGGAGATCCTGGTCAATACACCTTATATCTCGGAGCTGATCACTGACCAGACCCAGACATTCCTTGTTGCGGAAGCCATTGAAAAAGGAGAGCAGTACGGAATGCAGAGCTTTGACCAATCGATTATGAAACTCTACAAAAGCGGACTGATCACATTGGAAGAAGCGTTAAAGCGGTGCAGCAACCCCGATGATTTCAAGCTGAAGATCCAGGGCATAGACTCGTCCAGCGTGTCAGATATGTGGAATATGTAGGGGTGAAAAATGGCTGCGGATCTCGATAAAAAACTTTTACAAGTATCAAAATTTATCCAGAAAGGCCAATTTGAACGGGCTGTAAAAGAGTACAAAAAACTAGCCACCATTCATAAAAAAGACCCTAAGATCCTTAACTCTCTGGGGGATACCTACATCAAGATGAAAGAAGTGGATCTTGCCATGGAGGTCTTTAATGATGTAGCCGACAAATATATCAAAGACGGTTTTTATCCCAACGCTATTGCCATTTTTCGGAAAATGCTTCGGTTCAAACCTGATGAGATCGAAGTCAAATTGCGTCTGGCGGACCTCTATGTCAAAGTGGGTATGTTTTCCGATGCGGAGTTTTACTATAATCAATTTGCAGACCATTATGTTCATCGGGGAGAGATCATTAAAGCGATACCGGCCTTTGAAAAGATCTGCTCTATCAATCCGGAAAATATCGAATTGAGAAAGACTTTGGCCGGACTTTATTTCCGTGTAGAGAATATTGATAAAATGTTCTCCATGTATAAAGAGGTCTTTGATTATCTGATGCAAAAAAAAGACAATGAAGGATTGGCGGATGTCTTTAATACGGTTACCGCGATATCCAATAAAAATAACCTCTTAACGAGTCCGACCTATTTTACGATTTTTGAGCAGTATATTACTTATCTTCATAAAATGAATGAAGGAAGCCTGGCCAAAAAGAGCGCCATGGATATGGCGGCAATTTATATGGGCTTGGGCAATCAAAGATGGGCCCAAGCACTTTACAATAAAGTCTTAGAGCTTGACCCGGGGGAGATGAGCGCGCGGATCAAGCTTATTGAGTTTTACAAAGAGCTGGGTGAATCGAAGCTTCTCGTGGAAGAATACTTAAAAATGGCCCAATACCTAAAAGAGACGGATCCTTCACGGGCCAATGTGATTTATTCGGAAGTGCTACAGTTGGACCCGGACAACGTGGAAGCCCGGACGGCTCTTCATAAGGAAGAAAAAGCGGAGAAGCCGCAAGTCGCTAAGGAAGAAAAGAAAATCAAAGAGCCGGCGGCGAAATCCCCTTCAGCCGAGGAAAGCGAAACGCCGGCGGATCTTGTGGAAACACCTGAAATCGAGACACAGATCTACAATGAGGAAGAAAAGGACACCGGCATCGACCTGTCAGTAGAATCAGTCGAAGCTTCTACGGGAGATGATTTTAAGGAAAAACTTCAATCGGTGGACCTTGCTCCGGAAACCGCTGATGATGAGCCTGAGATCACTGTTGAGATCGAAGAAGAGAAAGAAGAAACACAAGAGGCATCGCCGATTGAAACGGAATCTGTACAGCGTAAAAAAGGCTATTTTGACGATGATGAAGAGATGAATATTGAATTTGAGGTAGAAGTAGGGTCTCAGGGGCAATTGGAGGTTAAAGAGAAGCCGGATCAAAACGAAAGCCTGGAGACAGCCTTATCCGATATCTTTTCACAATACAGCGACAAATTGGGGAATGAAGAGAGCCTTTTGACAAAGATCAACGAGATGGATAGTGAAGAATTCATTCCCTCCGTTGATGAGATCGTCAATACCTTCAAAAAAGGGCTTGAAGAACAATTGGGAGGAGATCCCCAGGCGCATTATGATATGGGGATCGCTTACAAAGAGATGGGGCTTTATGACAGTGCTATCGGAGAATTCAGAAGATTAGCCCTGCTGCCCCAATTCCGTTTTAAAAGCCTCAATCTTTTGGCTCAATGCCTGGTGGAAAAGGGCGACTACCAGGAAGGGGTCGATGAATTTCTGGAAGTACTCGGGGATGAAGAATTATCCGTCGAAGAGCGGGACGGAGTCCTCTATAATATTATGGTCGCTTATTACCGGGCTGAAAAATACGCAGAGTCTTTCGATTATTATCAAAAACTCAGCAGTGTTCAGATTTTCAAAAAAGATGAGTTGTTCAATGAGATCAGGAAAAAACTGATGACCTTATTCAGTGACAGCATGAAAGAAGAGGATAAGGAAACAGCGGATCTGACAATTGAGCATGATGAAAACCCCTTTGGAGAAAGTGAGGCTGAAGAGGTTGTGATTTCCGCGGATGAACCGGACGAAGGAACTCATGACGAAGAGGAGATCTATGAAGAATCTCATGAGGAGTTTCTCCAGGAGAAGCCTGCTCAAGAATCTTTTGAAGCCTCTTCTGTCATAACGCAAAACTTGCTTTCAGAAATCGAAGAGTTGAAAGAATCTGTTGCCACAAACGAGGACTTGATCAAAGATAACTCGGAACTCATTACCTTATTGCTGCAATCCCGCGAAGAGATGCTGCAGTTAAAAGCTGATGTCGAAACTCTGGCCAGACGGCTGGAACGATTCGACGATTATCTCTCCCGTCTGGATGCTTTAGAAGAGAAGGCCGACCACGTCAGCCGCCTTCCCTCTTTGGAGGAGGATGATGCCATTTCTTTAGAAGAAAAACGCCTTTTGATCAGGGATTTGAAAAGTTTGAAAGCAGAGATTGAAAAGCAAGAGTTTACGGAGACTTTAGATTTTATACGCCGTTTGAAAGACGGCGGCGGAGATGATTTTATCCGTAATCTCTCTGTTGGGACAGAAAGGCTGACAAGGGAGCTGGAAGAAGCCCGGCGGACTCTTCAGAACCTTTCTTCGGAGGCGGGCAGAAAAGGATCTGATGAGAAGTCTTCTGCGGAATTATTGTTGACGCCTGAAGAAGAGGCGGCTTCCCCCGCGTTGCCGGCTCTTGAAGAAGAGCCGCTATTACCTGGTCCGGATGATCGTTTAGAGAAAGATGAGGAAAAAGAAGACAAGGATGATGACCAGGATGATAAAATCTCATATTTTTAAAGGATTGACAGAATGAGTTATGAAAGCTTCTACGGCATGAAAGAGACGCCGTTTTTTAACATTCCCGATGAGCGGTACTTTTTTTCCTATCCGCAAAATGAGCGCGCTATTTTTAAGATTATTCATGCTCTCAAACGGAGAATGGGGTTGTCGGTGGTCACTGCGGGGATCGGAACCGGGAAGACAATGCTCAGCCGAAAGATCCTGGAGATGTTGAATAATGAGTTTTTTGAGACTTCACTGATTGTCATGGTCCATAACCAGGTGGATCCGCTGTGGTTTTTACGGAAATTAGTCGTTCAGTTCGGGGGAGATCCCGCTACAACCGATAAAATGAGCCTTCTCAACCTTCTCTATAAACAGCTGATGTCCGTTTCAGCCCGGGGGAAGATTCCGGTGGTCATGGTAGATGAGGCTAATATGATTCAGAATAAGGAGTTCTTTGAAGAGATACGGGGGCTTCTCAATTTTGAGCATAAAACAGGAAAATTGATTAATTTCGTTTTTTTCGGATTACCCGAATTGAGGGAAAATCTGCGGATGGACATGCCTTTGACTCAGCGCATTGCGACAGCCATAGAATTGAGGCCGATGGATGAGAAGACGACAATCCAATATATGCGTCACCGTCTTATTGTGGCCGGAGCGAAGCGGATGATGTTCGATCAGGATTCGATCCTCATGATCTATAAGTATTCCGGCGGAATCCCTCGTCTTATCAATACCATTGCCGATAATGCCCTTTTGGAAGGATTTATCGAGAAGAGCGAAGTCATCACAAACCGGATCATCAACAACACACTGATCGATTTGGGAATGATTACCACCGCCCGGTAAAATGGTCTTTGCAGATTTTCATATTCATACACATTATTCAGATGGCTCTCTTTCTCCGGAGAAGATCCTTCTTCTTTTAGAGGCGCATGATATCGGATATGCTTCCTTGACTGATCATGACACAGTGACAACTCCTCCGGAATCACCCCGAGTGAAATGGGTTCCGGGAATTGAACTTAGCACAGCCAGCGGCAACAGTGAAGTTCACCTTTTAGGATACGGATTTGATCCTCTCCACACACGGCTGGCTCAGGCTCTTGAAGAGATCCGCCGGCAGCGCCGGGAAAGGTTTCAACGTATGATCCGTAAGGCCTTGGCAAGGAAGATCATCACTCAAGAGCCTGTGTTTCCACCGGAAAAGACACAGGCCCCGGGGCGTTATCATATGGCGCAGCTTTTACAGAAGCTGGGGGCGGTCTCCTCAAAGAGAGAAGCCTTCGCCCGGTTTCTGGGAGAGGGCGGCCCGCTTTATGAGCCGGTCGGCCTGCTTTCAGTCACAGAAGGATTGGATCTTCTTAAGGAATGCGGAGCGTTCGTCTCTTTTGCACATCCACAGCGGACAAAAAAAGATGAATTGATCAAAAAACTGGCCGGGCGCGGTTTGGACGCCCTTGAGGCTTATTATCCATATCATGATCCGCACATCACAAAGTACTACTTGAATTTCAGCCGAAAATATCATATGCTGTCCACAGGAGGGAGTGATTTTCATTACGGTTTCTACGGCTTTCATTTATCCGAAACGTCTGTGGCTCCTTTTATTGATACTTTGTACCGGCGTTAGTCTTTTGCCGGGACGGCCTCTTTTCACAGGGCGCGGCGACCTGTTTTATACCTCCTATCGGGGATTGACTAATTACTTTCTGGAGGATATTCCGTTAGAATTGATTTATGCAGGTGCTTCTCCGCTTCTCTTCCAAAATAATATTTTTAATGCAATTTCACAAGATAAAGGTGTTGCATTTTACTTCCCCCTTCAGTCTCATCTCATTGAAAACAGCATAACCGGTGTGGAGATGTGTGACGGGTATGAAAACTATTTTTTTGCACTGAACAAAAAAAGATCAGGATTTCTGGCGGATTATTATACAGGGCTTCCGGTAAAAAGGGGATATTGGAAAGGAAGCCATTATACAGCCCATATCAAAGGGGAGAAAACCCGCCTCATGTTTTTCCTGTCTGACCATGAACTGTTTCACGATGAAGGGATGAGCGAATTTGTCTACAGCCTTCTTCAGTTTGAGACCTCTTTAAGCTCCTGGGCCTTTTCAGGGAAAAGAGAATTTCTCGAAAATACCGACGGCCGGTCTACGGCTCTTTATCAGGGCAGGGTGAAATGGAAAGACGTATCGGTTCAGGGACAGGCTGTTCCCGAACAATCCCGCTTTAGAATCGCTGCAGATTATACTTTGACTTTAGGTAAAAATGAACTGACTCTTTCGCCTTTTGTCTTTGACAAGATCTTTGACATGAATGCTGTGTTAAGGCGGGGTGTGTTCTATGTGGAGAAGAAAAAACGGCACGATTGGGTAGGGCCTTTTGAAGTTTCCTATTATGAGACTGGAATAGCCGATCCTGATTGGGGACAATTCTTTATTCGGTATGCGGATCATATGAGCCATCCTCTTTATGAGTATGAGAATACTGTTATTCCCGGGGCAGCTTTTCAGATTCCGGTCAGGGCCGGGGAGTCTCTTCTGCTTCTTTCAGAGGCGGATCTGCTTTTTACACAAAAACAAAACAGTATGCTGCGCAACTCAGTAGTCGGGACTTTTTCCTTTTTTCAAGGGGACTTGATGTTGACTACATTTCTCCGGAACACTATTCTGACTCCCACAGAAACGTTGGACGGCTCGTTCTATTATGATTTTTTTTTAGCAGTTGCATTAGTGAACACAGAACTCAGCCTGACAGCAGAGAATATATTCAATCAAAAGATCACCGTTTCCGATGAATATGAGATCAGCGAACGCAAGATCACTTTTGATGTGCGCTGGTTTTTCTATAATTGAGTTTTGTCTTGAAAAGGCGTCAAAAAACGGTATGATAATTCAAAAAACGAAGACATTTGCGGCCCCGTGCTGTATGTTTGATTTTTGAGCCTTAGAAAAGGAGTGACAGTAATGAAGAGAGTAGAAAAATGGAAATGGGTTTTGATTATTCTCGTGTTTGTCCTGATGGTGTTGACTTCACTGCCCTCTGCGGGGTTGATCAAAGACGAAAAAGTTGCGAAGTTTTTTCCAGGGGAAGTCAATTTAGGCTTAGATCTCCAGGGAGGGACTCATGTCGTCTTTGAAGCCGATCTTGATGATCTGCGGCAGAAATACGCAGAAAGGAATCAGGAACTTAAAAAAAGCGATATTGAAGATGCCATGGCCCGGGCCATGGAGATATTGACAAACCGCATCGACAAGTTCGGTGTCACCGAGCCTTTGATCCAACGCCAGGGTGATAATCGCATTGTATTGGAATTAGCGGGGGCAAAGGATCCCGAGCACGTGGCTGAAGTCGTCGGCCGCACAGCCTATTTGGAATTCAAACTTGTGTCGGATGTGGACCCTTCGGAATATTTGGATGAAAAGGGAGAGCTTCTTGAGAATAAATCTCTTCCTCAGCATCTTCAGCTGCGCTATGAGCGTGATGAAGAGAATAACAGAAGGATTCCCTATCTTCTGGTAAAAGACCAGGTCGTCCCGGGCTCAACCCTGACGGATGCTTTTGTCTCGACACAAAATGCTCAGTATGTCGTCGGATTTCGGCTGAATGCAGCCGGTGCACGCGATTTTGCTCGGATAACAAGAGAGAACATCAAAGGCCGCCTGGCCATCCTTTTGGATGACACCGTGGTTTCGGCTCCCCGGATCAACAGTGAGATCCCGTCGGGAGAAGGGATTATCGAAGGCGGTTTTACTCCGCAGACTGCCCGGGATCTGGCTTTGATCCTGAAAACGGGTGCGTTGCCGGTAAAATTGGATGTGGCGGAAGAACGTACCGTGGGTGCCTCATTGGGGCGTGATTCTATCCGAGCCGGCATCAAAGCGATTCTGTGGGGATTTATTGCGGTTATTATTTTTATGATGATTTATTACGGGCTGTCCGGAGTCGTGGCTGACATCGCCCTCATTTTTAATCTTATTATTATCCTCGGAGTTTTGGTTCTGTTCAATGCGACCCTGACACTGCCCGGATTGGCCGGCATTATTTTGACAATTGGTATGTCGGTGGATGCCAATGTTTTGATTTTTGAGCGGATCCGGGAGGAATTGAAGAGCAATAAAAGCATCGGGAAGGCCGTGGAATACGGTTTTTCAAAGGCTTTTATCACGATTTTGGATGCCAATATCACAACGATCATTACGGCAGTCGTCCTCTACAATTTTGGAACGGGCCCTATCAAAGGGTTTGCCGTTACCTTGATGATCGGCATATTGGCTAGTATGTTTACAGCGCTCTTTGTCTCAAGAGTTATTTTTCAGACCGTTTTGGCCCGTAAAAATGTGACTCGATTGAGTATATAAGTGGGGAGACGAATATGGAATTTATAAAAAACACAAAGATCAATTTTGTTTCAAAAAGTGTACGCAGAAAAGCCTTTTTCTTTTCCGGGGTTTTGATTGCTGTCGGCTTGATTTCTTTTATTATCGGTGGCGGTTTTAATCTCGGAATTGATTTCGCCGGCGGTTCGATCATTCAGTACCGGTTTGAAGAGAGACCGGATATCAGTGAGATCCGCGATGTTTTAAAAGAGGCGGGATTAGAAAAAAGCATTATTCAGACATTCGGTGACCCGAATGAAATCATGATCAAGCTGAGCGAAGGAAGCGATGTGGATCTGCTGAAACGGATTATCAGTAAAGAATATGGAGAACAGGCTGATTTGCGAAGAGAAGAGACGGTCGGCCCGTCAATCGGACGTGATTTGAAAAGACAGGCCTTTTGGGCCGTGCTCTGGTCTTTGATCGGTATTTTGATCTACATTTCCTGGCGATTTGAATTTAAATATGCCCTTGGTGCTTTGGCAGCTCTTTTTCATGATGTTTTAATTACACTGGGAGCTTTTGCCCTCTTTAAATTTGAGTTCAATACTCCTGTTTTGGCGGCTATTCTGACCATTATCGGGTATTCACTTAATGATACGATTGTTGTCTTTGACCGTATTCGTGAAAATATCCGTATTGAACGGCCCCGGTCGGATGCGCACTATGAAAAAGTAGTGAACGGGTCTATTAATGATTCCCTTTCCCGTACGATCATCACTTCTCTGACAACTCTTTTTGTGGTTTCTATTCTCTATATTTTTGGAGGGGAAGTCTTGAGGAACTTTTCTTTTGCTTTGCTGATCGGAGTTTTGATCGGAACATACTCTTCTGTTTTTGTAGCCAGTCCCATTCTTATTGAAGCGCATTTACGGGTCGGCTCTAAAAAGTAAAAATCGGGGGCCGTCTGATAATGACGGCCCGCTTTCTTATTTATGGAAATAACCGTTGAGATCCTTTTTTTTATTATCGCTTTTGTGTCTATTGCGCTGAATCCTACAGCTGTCCCGGGTAATTTTATCGCAGTGGGCCTTTTGTTGCTGCATCATTTTCTGTTTCCGGGGGGAGTCTCCTGGCTTATGATTATTTCAGGACTCTTTTTCGCTCTTTTGGGGGAAGGAGTCGAATCGCTTATGGGGATGATGGGAGCCAAGAAATACGGAGCGACGCGTTGGGGGATGGCTGCTGCTTTTGTGGGTGGTCTTCTCGGGACAGTGATCGGAACAGCCCTCATTCCTGTGATCGGGACATTAGTCGGTGTTTTTGCCGGGGGGTTTATTATGACCTTTCTGGTGGAAGCTTTTTTTGTGAAAAAAGGTGTCAGAAAAGGCCTGAAAGCCGGAGCAGGAACACTTTTGGGACGCGTGATATCCACGGCATTTAAGTACACCATGGGTTTTTCCCTTCTCCTTCTGCTTGTCCGGGGGTTTTGGAGATGAAATTCATCTGGGAGAATGCACCTTCTTTAAATGAGATTTCTGCAGGGGCTCTTTCTGAATACGGGTTGGACCCTGCGGCAGCGGCATTAATCGTCCGACGTCTCGAGCAAACGGGAATGACAGCAGAAGAGTATCTGAATCCGGATCTTCATCATCTTCATGCTCCGGGGCTTTTTGCCGATATGGACAAGGCTCTGTCTCTTATCCGTTCTGCTGTGAGAGAGGGAGAGATGATCTGTGTTCACGGTGATTATGATGCTGACGGTATTACAGCTACCGCTCTTCTTGTCAATGCATTGAAGCAAGCCGGCGGGGTCGTTACGTGGTATATTCCTCATCGCATGGATGAGGGTTATGGATTAAGCTGCGACACGATAGGAATCCTGGCCTCGCAGGATGTAAAATTGATTATCACTGTCGATTGCGGAATAACCGCTTTCGCCCCTGTGGAAAAAGCCCACGAGATGGGAATCAAAATTATAATTACGGACCATCATGTCCCTGAGAAAGAACTTCCCCTTGCCGATGCTATTCTCAATCCCAAATGCGCGGATTATCCTTTTCCCCATTTGGCGGGAGTGGGAGTGGCTTTTAAATTAGCCCAGGCCCTCACAGAAAGGATCGAGGATGCATTTTTGTCTTTAGCTGCATTCGGTACTGTGGCCGATGTCGTTTCTCTGACCGGCGAGAACCGGACAATTGTTGCACATGGCCTGAAAAAGATGAACACTCCTTTTTTTAAAACCCTGGCTCGTTATGCCGGATTGAAAAACGTGGAAATAACTTCTGCAGATGTCGGATACCGTATGGCCCCGCGGATCAACGCCTTAGGACGTCTACACAGAGCTCAAGATCTGATTCCGCTATTTTTCGAACGTGATGAGGCATGTTTGGAAGAGGAGATCAACTCTTTAGAGCAAGTCAACAAAGAGCGACGTTCTTTAGAAAAAGGCATTGCGGAAGAAGCCCGTTCCCAGGTCGAGAAAGTGCCCCTTCAAGAGAGTTATTTTCTCATTGCTTCCGGAGAGAATTGGCATAAGGGAGTCTTGGGTATTGTGGCGTCACGTATCAGTGATGAATATTATCGCCCTGCATTAGTGATGAGTCTTGAAGGAGAATATGCAAAAGGTTCCGGACGCAGTATTCCGAGAGTCGATTTACTGGAGCTCTTACGTCGGGAGAGTGCGCTTTTTGAGCGGTTAGGAGGGCATAGCCAGGCGGTGGGATTTACCATCAAGAAAGAAAACATCTCCCTTTTAAGGAAAAAGATGAATGAGATATTGGAAGAAAGGGACAATAAAGATTTTATCCCGCGTCAATATCCCGATATTCGTCTTGCCCCTTCACAGGTCACACGACGTTTTATTGAATCATTGGCCCGCATGGAACCTTTCGGTGCTGATAATCCCCGTCCTCTCGTGGTCATTGAAAAAGCGGTTCTTTCGGGCCCGCCTGTCCTGGCCGGACAGGATCATCTTAAATTTTCTTTTCAGGGAGGAGAGGAGCCGGTCAATGTCATCGGGTTTTTCATGGGTTCTGAAATCAGCCGTATTATTTCACCGGTTCATCTGCTGGGGTTTCCTGAAATAGGTGAATTTAACGGCTCTTCCTACCTTCAATTCCGACTTCTTGATTACTCCAATGTTTTGAGAAGTGATGAGGATCTCAGACGAAGCCGCTTTATCCCCCTTTACCGTTTTATTAGCAAACGCAACGGAATGACACGGGATGAAATATTTAACCGTTTCCCCTCTCCACTGACCGGAAATTATCTAAAAGTCCTTGAAGAAATGGGTGTTCTCCGACAATTCGGGGACATGGTCTATTCAGTCTCCCGCAGGGGTGGGGCAAAAGAGTCCTTTGAATCTTCAACGCTCTATTCTTTGTGGAAAGAAGAATTGAAGAGATGACAGATGAAATAAAAAACAAGATCCTGGCACCCGCCGGGACTTTTTTTCAGGGGGCAGCAGCTTTGGAGGCCGGTGCTGATGCCCTTTACGCCGGACTTCCTGGTTTTAATGCCCGCCGCATGGTTCAAACCGGCCTTTCATCTATGGAAGAGTTTTTGGGGCTTTTATCCTATACACATAATAAAGGGAAAGAATTTCATTGCGCTGCAAATATTCTTGTAAAAGACGATGAATTTGGAAAAGTGATGAAAGCGCTCTCTGCTGTCTATGAAGCAGGCGGGCGGATCTTTATTGTACAGGACTACGGGTTGATGTCCCTTATGCTCAAAGAATTTCCCGGGGTCCGCCTTCATGCTTCGACTCAGTTTGCAGCTGAAAGTCAGTATAGCCTTTCATTTCTGCAGGAAAAAGGCATCGGCGGGGTTATTCTGCCCCGGGAACTCTCCCTGGATGCGATCAGTTCCTTGAGGTCTCATTTTCCGGAACTGCATCTTGAAATATTTATTCACGGGGCATTGTGTTACAGCATTTCCGGTCAATGTTATTTCAGCTCTTTTATCGGCGGGCGCTCAGGAAATCGGGGACTTTGCAGTCAGCCCTGTCGGAGGCTCTATAAGCACAATGGAGCGATGAAGCATTATTTTTCCTGTAAAGATTTGAATCTTTCTGCCCTTTTTGGAAGAATCCTTCCTTTGGGTTTGGATTATCTGAAGATCGAAGGAAGGGCCAAAGGGACGGAGTATACAGCAGCCATCGTCAAGATCTATAAAAATCTTATTCAAGGGTTGTCTGACTCAGGGCTTGAAAAAATCGATTATCTTTTTAACCGGGGATATACAGAAGGCCTGGCCGGTCAGGAACGTGACATTATCAATGAAGAATACATCACACACCGCGGGAAGAAATGCGGAGTGGTAAAAGAACCGGGGTATTTTAAGACTTTTGAAGCGCTGAATGCCAGGGATGGGGTGGTGCTGCCTGAGAGCGGCTCCGGGGGCTTTCTCTCCCGGGGAGCCGGAAAAGGAGAGACACTTTCATTGCCCTCCGGGGTCAGAGGCAAACCGGGAGAAGCGGTTTGGAAAAACAGTGATGCCCGGCTGAAAGAAACGGTGCCCGGGAGCAATGCCGCTGTCCCGCGGCTCATTTTTTCTTATCATAAAAAATACAGCTACCGGTTTCCTCAAAAAATAAAACAAGTTAACAGCAGTCTCTATGTGGTCTTTCCTCCAGAGGTCCCGATTGAAGAGAACAGATCCTCTTTTTTACAGCCTGTTGCATCGTTTCAGGCTCAGGAGGGTTCGCATAGGAAGATTCCGGGTTCCTTTTCACCGGGGCAGGATATTCTGCCTCAGGGAGAAGTCTTTTGGGTAGAAAGTTGGGAACATTATGCCTATATCCGCTCTTTAGGGCTGAAAGCGGTTCCCTGGTGGACGATGAATACATTCAATTCTCTTTCTGCCGAAAATTTTGACTGTTATGTTTTCTCTGCGGAAATGAAAGCGGAGGAGATCTTGAAAATCGCGAACAGGGCCTCGGGTGTCGTCTTCTGTGACGGGCCGATTTCTCTTATGCGTACCCGCTATCCTATGCATTCCGGTGTGTATGAATCTGAAAAAGGGCATCTTTTCTTCGCAGATACTCAAGTCAGGCCGGGAATCCTTTTTAATGAACGGCGTCTTCTAGCAGTGGATTATATTCCCCTCTTTTGGGGTAAGACCGGCGGGATCCTCTATGACGGGAGCCGTGATACACCTGAGGAATTTCAAAAGCGCTTGGGCCTCTATGAATCTTTAATTGAAGGCCTCAGCAAAGGGGCTAGTATTGAGAGGTCCAAAGAGGCACTAAAAGCAATAGCTCCTTTTACGCGGGGGCTTTACGGAGAGGGCATTCTTTGATAAGATTCCCAGTTTGCTTCTGCGCGGCCTTTAGAGGGCCTGTTTCAGAAGCGCTAAGGGCATTTATTTGGAGATGACACCCTTCTTTTCGCCGTCAATCATGGGCAGAACCTTGAAAAAGGATTTGACATGAAATATAATGAAAAGAGAGGTAAAAAGTGAAAAAAACATTGACTCTTTTTCTTTTGGCCGCATTTCTTCTCACCGGGTGTTGGGATGATCGGGATGACCATTATCAGGTCTGGGTCGAAGAGTGGTACACTGTCACCGAAGAGATCTCAACGGGCCTTTACCGCGGTTATGTCTGGCTCCATCTGTCCGGAGAGACCGATGCCGCTGCCCTTTCGGTGATGACATATGAAGGGGGGGGAGAAAGGGAGTTTTTTGTCCCTCTTCACGGAAATGAGTTTTCAATCGATTTAGTGATTTATTCTGTTTATGACGCCGATGGGGTTCCTCCCCGGACTTACGCAACAGAATTGTGTTTTTATACGGGGACGGAACGCCGGAGGGAATATCTTCAAAGCCCCTCTCTTTCATTTTCCTCTCCCTGAATAGAGCTCCTTCATTTTTTCTCTTTCCAAAGAGCGATAAAACGTTATAATCCCATATCGTTTTTGTATTTATGTCACGAAAGGAGTGTCGGATATGGATGATGGTAAAAAGGGAATAAAAAATTTTATTGAAATGGCGATAGACGAGGACTTAGCTCGGGGCAAGGTAAAGCAAATCGTCACGCGTTTCCCTCCTGAACCCAATGGCTACCTTCATATCGGACATGCGAAATCAATCTGTCTTAATTTCGGCATAGCAAAAAAATATCAAGGCCGATGTCATCTGCGCTTTGATGATACAAACCCTGAAAAAGAGGAGCAGGAATATATTGAATCCATAGAAAAGGATGTTCACTGGCTGGGATTTGATTGGGGAGAGCATCTTTATTATGCATCCGATTATTATGAACGTTTTTATTTTTATGCTGAAGAATTAATTGAAAAGGGGCTGGCCTATGTCGATGATCTGAACGCTCAGGAGATCCGTGAATACCGGGGGACGTTGACTGCTCCGGGAAAAGTGAGCCCTTTCAGGACAAGGAGCCTTGAGGAAAACCTGGACCTTTTCCGCCGGATGAAGGCAGGAGAGTTCAAAGACGGGGAAAAAGTTCTCCGTGCAAAAATCGACATGGCTTCTCCCAATATGAATATGAGAGATCCGGTGATCTACCGGATAAAAAAAACTGCCCATCCGCGAACCGGGGATAAGTGGTGTATTTATCCCATGTATGATTTTGCCCATTGTATTTCTGATGCTATTGAGGGAATAACGCACTCTATCTGCACTTTGGAATTTGAGGATCATCGCCCGCTCTATGACTGGTTCTTGGACAATATCTCCATTGAGAATCATCCTCGTCAAATCGAGTTCGCCCGCCTGAATTTGACTCAAACTGTAATGAGTAAACGAAGACTCCTTACGTTGGTTTCAGAAGGGTATGTCCGTGGTTGGGATGATCCCCGGATGCCTACCATCGCCGGTCTTCGCAGACGGGGCTATACACCTGAATCCATCCGGGCTTTCGCCGAGGCGGTCGGTGTAGCCAAAGCTTACAGCGTTGTGGATTCTGCTATGCTGGAGCATTTTGTCCGGGATGACTTGAACAAACGGGCCCCTCGCGTTATGGGTGTGTTGCATCCATTGAAAGTCATCATCGATAATTATCCGCAAAACAAAGAAGAGTGGCTGGAGGCGGAAAATAATCCCAATGATGAGGATTCAGGAGTACGTTCTGTTCCTTTTAGTCGCGAAATCTATATTGAAGATGATGATTTTATGGAAATACCGGCCAAAAAGTATTTCAGACTCTCCCCCGGAAGGGAAGTACGTTTGAAACACGCCTATTATATTACCTGCACACATGTCGTGAAAAATGATGACGGGACAATAAAAGAGATCCACTGTGATTATGACCCTGAATCCCGCGGGGGGTGGACTGCAGATGAGCGCAAAGTCAGGGGAACCCTTCATTGGGTGTCGGCCGCTCATTCCGTCAAAGCGGAGATCCGACTCTATGAGCCGTTATTGCGTGAAGGCGAAGGGGATTTTCAAGAACTCCTTAATGAAGGATCTCAAACAGTTATTGATGATGCCCGGTTGGAGCCGGGGTTGGGCAATGTCAAACCCGGATCTCATTTCCAGTTTCTCCGATTGGGGTATTTCATCAGCGACCCTGACTCCTCTGACGGACGGCCTGTGTTCAATCGCATTGTGGGACTGAAAGATACCTGGGCGAAAGTTTCCCGATAGCCCGGAAGGGGGCTTGAACCCCCTTCCGGATTTATTCTCCGATTTTTTTATGCCAAATATTCATGCTCTCAAAGCCTCCCGAGATCTGAGTGCTTTTCAAGAGGCGCCCGCCATATTGATAACCGTTGCGTGCAAAAGCAATATTCATTCCGAAAGATTCAGCCCGGGCGATGGTATAAGCCGTAGTACAGCCGATTGTTTTAACCTCTTTTTCCATGTGATTCAGAAGGACCCCTGCAATTCCTAACCCTCTATATTCGGGATGGGTTGCAAAATCGGTCATTTCACAGCTTTTATTTTCAGAATCGATCTCAGCAGAGGAGACTCCCGCCAGACGTTCTTCTTTCCATGCTCCGAAATAGATACTGCCGTTTTCCATTGTTTTTTTAATATAGGCCGGCTTGTTTACAGGAAAGGGATAGCTTTTAAAGACATGAGAGAGAAGAGATGCAATCGCTTCAGCGTCATCAGGGGTGCATTTGCGAAAATCAAAACCTTCTACCGTGTCAGGTGAAGGGTCCTCGCTCTTTTCCATAGCCGTTTCTAAGATGTTATTCAATTTGCTCATATGGGGCTCCATGGCCCGCTCCGATTTGAGAGAAAGGGTCATAAAGAACAAGTCGTCACCATTAAGGAAAAACTGAGGAATATGAGCCTCTTCGCGGAATTTACGCATAGAAAAATGTTCTTTTGTGCTTTCGGGGGCCTTTACGACGATTTTCCCATAGGACTTCTTCTTCGCCAGGCGTTTAATATCATTGATCAACTCCTGAATCTTATCTTTATTGACTTTAAGAACATAGACACGGTCATTGACCGTCCCGTGTTGTATCACTGATCCGTGTAAGATTTCAATCTTGTCTGCCATCATCCCTCCTTGTGTAACGTTCGTTGGATTGAGGGGTTAAAGAATAGGTCTTGTCATAGTCGGAGAGAAGCATTTCAATCCCGACGGCGTCTACTTCCTGCCCCTCTTCAAGGTTTAGCTGTAAGTCACATTCATCGCAGTTTCTGTCGCAAAAAATCGGCTCATATTTGTCCGGTTCTTTGTAGGTGGTGATTACCCCTTCATAATTACGTAAAATAACTTTGTTTGTAGACCATGTGAGGATATAATTCGGCATGACCGGTATTTTGCCCCCTCCGCCGGGGGCGTCCACAACATAAGTCGGGATGGAGAAACCTGATGTATGGCCGATAAGGCTTTCCAGAATTTCAAGTCCTTTTCCTACAGGTGTCCGGAAATGGTTCAACCCTTCAGACATATCGCATTGATAAAGATAATAGGGGCGGACCCGGTTGGCGACCAGCTTATGGACCAGCCGTTTCATGATTTTTGGGCAGTCATTGACACCAGCCAGAAGAACTGACTGGTTTCCCAGAGGGATTCCCGCATCGGCCAGTTTTGCCAAAGCTGTTTTGGAAGCCGGTGTGATTTCCCTGGGATGATTAAAATGGGTGTTGAACCACAAAGGTTGATGTTTCTTGAGCATGGCCACTGTTTCATCTGTGATACGGTAGGGCAAAACAACAGGAGTACGCGAGCCGATCCGAACCACTTCTACATGTTCAATGGCATCTAATTCCGAAAGGATCCAATCCAGATACTCATTGCTGAGAAGGAGAGGGTCTCCGCCGGAGAGAAGGACATCCCTCACGACAGGTGTTTTCCGGATATAGTCCAGGCCTTTTTCAATCGTTGATTTGTCGGGAATATGATCGGTGTCGCCCACTTTTCTTTTCCTTGTGCAATGCCGGCAATACATAGAGCATTTGTTGCTGACGAGAAAGAGGACACGGTCCGGATAGCGGTGTGTGATCCCTTCTACAGGGCTGTCTTTGTCTTCATGAAGAGGGTCTTTCATATCCCATTTGCTGATGATAAGTTCCCGGGGGTCCGGGACAGCCTGTTTAAAGACCGGATCGTTCCGATAATCCTCTCTGTTAATAAGAGAGAGATAATAAGGAGTCGCAGAGAACGGAAACTTTTCCATGGTTTTTTCCATGGATCGGCGTTCTTCCTCTGAAAAGGTGATATCCAAGACTTTTTGCAAAGTGTCAATATCCCTGACCGAATGCTTTATCTGCCAAGTCCAATCACGCCATTCATTGAGTTCTCCCGTCATATTCAAACGTTTAGCAATATCTTTTTGTTCATTAGTTAAAGGATGCATATTAACCTCCCGGGCTCATCTTGGTCACATTTCCGTATATCAATCAGTGATCTATTGAAAAAATTCAAATATCAGTTCGGAAAGTTTCCGCATGGGTTTATTATAAGATTTTTCGCATGAAATGTCAAGATTTTGTTTTTTCAGTTTTAAAAACCACATAAATAACATTTATTAAAGGAAAAAGACGGTTCTTTTAAGCGAAAAGAAGAAATAGAAGCCAGAGTCATTTTCATATTGAACATCTCTATTGAAAGAGAGTATAATAGAGAGTGAAGGAGGGAGAGTGAGAATTCTTTTTGTCTATGAATCCGTTCATCACGGGAATACAGAAAAACTGGTCCATGCGATGTCCGGAGTCTGCGGCGGTGCTGTCCTGAAGGCGCGTGATTTCCGCCAAACGTATATGGATGGCTTTGATTGTATCGGTTTTGGATCCGGAATATATTTCGGCCGTTTCCATAAAGAGGTCGAGGCCGTTGTGAAAGCACTTCCGGCAGGGGAAGGGAAAGCCGTCTTTCTCTTTTCCACATCGGGACGGGGACTAAAAGGGTATAACAGAAAGCCGGCAAAGACTCTTCTGTCAAGAGGATACCGTTTCTGCGGAGATTTCAGCTGTAAGGGGTATGACACCTATGGCCTGTTGAAAAGAATCGGCGGTATTGCAAAAGGACATCCCGATGAAAATGACATGGAAAAAGCGCGGGAATTTATCCTCGGACTGACAAGAGAATGAGCAGGGTGATCAAAGACTCTGAGAAAAGATGATACCACCGAACGGACTCTTTTGGCCTTTAACGTTCGTGAATTACTTTTGATCGGTTGCGTTTCTGATATTGAGAGAGAAAAAGGCCGGATATTATGACAGCCATCCCTACCAGTTTTCGGTCAGAAAAGCCTTCTCCTAAGAGAAAATAGGCGGATACTGCCGTGATAATGGGGATGATGTTAGTGAAAATATTTGTTTTGCTGATGCCGATCTCTCTGATGGAGATCGTGACGAGGATAAAGGCCAGGGAAGAACCAAAAAGAGCTAACATGATGAGATTGACGATTACGGAGGCAGGTGGTTGTGCAGAGAGTGTCTTATCCCATTCAAAAACGGCCATAAAGGGAAGGAAATAGAGCCCGCCGATAAGATTCTGAATCCGCACAATCGTCAGAGGGCGGTATCGGTGAGAAAGGCGTTTGGCGACAATACTGTATCCTATCCCCGATATAACGGCAAAAAGCAAAAAGAGCAGTCCCCGGGGAGACGCTTCTAATGTCGTTCCCTTCGTTGTGGTAAAAAGGCCTAATCCCAAAAAAGAAATCAATAGCCCCAAAATATTTACGGGTGTCAGCTTTTCCTTATAAAACAGATAGGCAAAGACCGGGGCGATGACAGGAATCAGGGCGATCATTATTGAGGCTAAAGTCGAAGAGACTAAAAGCAGTCCGAAGCTCTCGCCGATAAAGTAACAGAAAGGCTCCAGAAAGGCCAAAAGGAAAAAGAAAGGCCAGTCTTCTTTGGCGATCATTTCTTTTTTCTTTGCAAAACGCGCATAAAGGGTCAGTAAAGCCGAAGAAATAATCAAGCGGAAAAGCAGGGTCGTGAAGGGCCCGTAATAATCAAAAACGATCTTTGTCCATACAAACGAGATCCCCCAAAAGAACATAGCGGCTAATGTCCCCAAATAGACGACAAATTTATGATACCCGTTGCTCATATATTCTCCTTTGAAGAGAGTGTAAAGTGGGTTTGGGCAACGTCAACACAAAAATAGTGTTTTTTATTGAAGAGTTTTTCATTTATGATACATTTGACTATGTTTTTCAAAAGGAGCTCATTATGAATCAAAAGAGAAGATTAATTGTCCCCGGTGAGTTTAAAAGTGCAAGGAAACTGTCTTCGTTTCTTAAAGGGCGTCCTGAGATCGCTTTTGTCTCACTGGTCGGGATAGATTTTTTGGGAAATGATACTGATGAGCGTATCCCCGTTCCCTATTTTTTAAACCATATCAATGAAATCATGGACGGAGGTGTGCAGACGGACGGCTCATCTGTCAATCTTCCGGGTATTGCCACGTTGAATGATGCAAAGATCGATTTTTTTGTGGATCCCCGGGGGGAATGGTTTATCGATGAGAACAGGGAATACCCTTTGGATCAGGGGACATATCTCTCTACTTTGCGGATTCCGGCTTTTTTCAAGCACGGAAGCGATTTTTATTGTTCCCGCTCTCTGCTGAAATCAACATCCTCATTTGTGGAGAAAGCGATCCTGGAACTTGTGAAACAAGACCCTTTCTTTCAGGAGGAGTGGGGCTTTTCGGGAGAACGGATCAATGCTGTCTTTTTGACTTTGGGAACAGAATTAGAATTTTGGGTCAGAACACCTGCAGAGCAGGTCGATCTGGAAGAACTCTCTTTGAGTCAGATGTTAAAAGAAAGTTACTGGAAAAGAACAAAAGGGCAGGTGAGAAATGCATTGGAAGAGGCCCTTCTCTTATTAGAATCCTATGGTTACGGGGTTGAGATGGGGCATAAAGAGGTCGGAGGAGTCAAAGCCAAGCTGGATCCCGACGGCTCTTTTCACGGCATTATGGAACAGTTGGAAATCGATTGGAAATATGATACTCCTTTGGCTGCTGCAGATAAGGAATTATATGCCCGTATTTTAATCAAAGAGACCTTTCGCAGGAACGGTTTGGAAGTCACTTTTGACGCCAAACCGATTAAAAATGTGGCCGGCTCCGGAGAGCATATGCATTTTGGTATTAGAGTTGTGACCTGTGAAGGGGAGTCCGTCAATCTTTTTTCTTCCCGCCAACCCGGAACTTTTATGTCCCGTTTCGGGTATGGGGCGCTCATGGGGTTGTTAAAGCATTGGCCCCTGGTCAACCCTTTTGTCACATCCTCTCTTGATGCATTAAACCGTCTTAAACCGGGATATGAAGCTCCTGTCTCTGTCGTTGCTTCTTTGGGACGTTCTCCGGATTTCCCCGGGCGTAACCGAACGGTTCTGGCCGGGCTAATTCGCTCTGATAATCCCCTTTCAACGCGTTTTGAGCTTCGGGCTCCTCATCCGCACACAAACACCTATCTGGCTGCAGCTGCTGTTTACTTAGTGATGCTGGACGGCATGAAATACGCCGTGACAAAAGAGATCGGGGATCTGCATCGTGAACTTACAAAAAAACACGGCGAAGAAGCGGAGTATCTGGAAACAATGCGTGAATATGTCTCTGAGAAGAATATTTTTACGGCCTTTTCTCATGAAGAAAGAGAGCGCTTTTACGGGAAAACACCGGAAACGGTCTGGGATATTTTTGAAGCCTTTCGGAAAGCGGATCACACCCCATTTGAAGAATCACCCATGAGCGATGAGATCATTGCTTCGGCAATGACGGCTTCCCGGAATAAATGGGTCGTGGAAATACGGGATAAAGTCCTGCCTCACTTCAGAAGGGAGCTTTCATCATTCGAAAGACTCCCCCTAAAAGAAGGCAAACGGGACAAACGATTGTGGGATGACATTCAGAAAAAACGCCGGCTGATGCTTAAAGACAGCCCCGGTTCTTTATCTATGGCGGCTGAGATCGAGGTTTTATTGGAAAGAGAGGAGTTTAACAAGGCGGCTCTTTTGATGGCCTCTTTTTCAGCGCTCTTTGAGGAGGTTGAAGAGACTTACAGGCTTTATTTGAAAAACACCATGATCTGATGTAAAAAGAACCCTTTAAAATGATTTAAGGAAGAGGAAAATCGTTTATCGCAGGATGTTGAAGCAGAACTTGAAATCGTCCGAAAAGTGTGGTACTTTCTATATGATACGTAGAAGAAGAAAAGGAGCAGCGTATGTGTGGTATTGTCGGGTATGTCGGCAAGAAAAATGCCGTACCCATTCTTATTGACGGATTGAAACGGTTAGAATACCGCGGGTATGATTCGGCCGGGCTGGCTCTTTTGGGGGACAAGGATATTATCATTGATAAAGTAGCCGGGAAAGTCGATACTCTTGAAAAAAAAATCGAGAAAAAACATTATTTTTCCAATACAGGAATTGCGCATACCCGTTGGGCGACACACGGGGCGCCCAACGATATCAATGCTCATCCGCACTTGGATTGCCGGGGAAATATCGCTGTTGTCCATAATGGTGTCATTGAAAATTATCGGGCCCTGAAAATCTACTTAGAGAAAAAGGGCCATCAGTTTTATACGGAAACTGATACGGAAGTCCTGGCCCACCTTTTTGAAGAATATCATAAAGGGAATCTTTTCGAGGCCGTGCGGGAAGCTCTTTTGAATGTTCAGGGGACTTTCGGCATTGCGGTGATTGAAAAAAACCGCCCCGGCAGAATCGTCGCTGCACGGTGGGGAAGCCCTCTGGTCATCGCCAAGGGTGAAACCGGAGAGTATTTTGTGGCCAGCGATGTAGCAGCTATAGTCCGTTTTACTAAAGATGTTATTTTTCTGGAAGAAGGGGAGATCGTGGAGGTCGATGTCGAGAACGGGATTAAGCTCTCTGATATTTCCGACAACCGTGAAAAAAAAATAGAGGTCCATAAAATCGATATGGACCTTACAGAAATCGAGAAAAACGGATATCCCCATTTTATGCTTAAAGAGATTCATGAGCAGGGCAGTACAATACTCAACGCCATCCGGGGCCGGCTGGATATTGAGAATGGCGATGCCATTCTTCAGGGCCTGGCCGATTTTAAAGAATTTTTCAGGCATGTCAACAGGATCATCCTTACCGCGTGCGGGACTTCCTGGCATGCTGCCCTTATCGGAGAATACCTGATTGAAAGCATTGCCGGTATTCCCGTAGAAGTGGAATATGCCAGTGAATTCCGATACAGAAATCCGATTATTGAGGATAAGACAGCCCTTTTTGTCCTTTCCCAGTCCGGCGAGACCGCCGATACTCTGGCCGCCTTACGGGAAGCGAAACGGAAAGGGGCTCATGTCTTCGGGATCTGCAATGTCGTCGGGTCGACCATCGCCCGGGAAACAGATGCCGGAGTCTACATTCATGCCGGACCGGAAATCGGAGTGGCTTCCACGAAAGCTTTTACATCACAGGTTATGGTTTTAGTGCTCATCGCACTTTATTTAGGACGGAGGCGGGATTATTCACTGACCCAGGGGAAGAAACTTGTCCGTGAAATCCAGGCTCTTCCCGAGAAGATCAAAGAACTTCTTCAACAGGAAGAAGATGTTAAAAAAATTGCCCGCTATTTTCAAAAGGCTGATAATGCGCTTTTCCTCGGGAGGCATTTAAATTATCCCGTAGCTCTGGAGGGAGCATTGAAATTGAAAGAGATATCATATATTCATGCCGAGGGATACCCGGCGGCCGAAATGAAGCACGGGCCTATCGCCCTTATTGATGAGAATATGCCCTGTGTGGTTCTGGCTAATGACGATGATGTGATGTATGAAAAGGTCATTACCAATATTCAGGAAGTCAAAGCAAGAAACGGGAAAGTAATCGCTTTGGCAACCAAGGGGAATCGTAAGATCGTCGAACTGGTGGATGATGTTCTCTATGTTCCCCTTACCGCTTCAGCCCTGACGCCTATAATTAATACGATCCCCTTACAGCTTTTGGCCTATTATGTTGCCGTCAAAAGAGGTTGTGATGTCGATCAGCCCCGGAATCTGGCAAAAAGCGTGACGGTGGAATAAAATAAGGAGGTAATGCTTTGGGAGTCAATGTCAGCGAAAAAGTATTTGAAAAATTCGGAAGCGAATACATGAAGGGAGACATCGTCTTCTACGAGGGTGAAACAGGGGAGACAATGTATATTATCTTCAAAGGCAAAGTAAAAATCACAAAAAAATCACGGGATGTAGAGACGACCCTTGCGGTTCTCTCTGACGGAGATTTTTTCGGAGAGATGTCCATTATCGATGACTATTCCCGAAGCGCTACGGCTATTGTAGAAGAAGACCATACAAAACTCATTGTTATCAACAGGGAAGTCTTTGAATCTCAAATCCAGTCTAACCCGAAGATCATCATGCAGATCCTCAAAAAAATGAGTGCCCGGATCAGAGATACCGACAAACAGATTGAAAATCTCATGCTTCAGGACATTGTCTCCCGGATCGTGGGAACATTGAAGATGATCATTTCCAAAAAGGCAAAAGATGAAGAAGGGTTCGTTTTTGATTACAGCGAACTCCAGAAGGACATCTCATCCCGCTTGGCATTGCCTATCGGCAAGGTCATGGAAGTGCTTGAGATGCTGATACGCAGCCATATTTCTGTCCTCATCGACGGGAACTATATTGTCCGGGATGCTGAAGATTTGTCTAAATTTATGGAGTACCTTGAGTTAAAGGAACGCTACTCCGGGAACTGATCTATGAAACGCTTGAAACCGGCTTTTCTATCCCTGGCTTTGGCATTTTTTATTATTTTGACCATGTTGGTCGTTCCTGCTTTGTGGGATCGCGTGGAAATCATCTTTCACGATCTCCGGGCCCGGCTCTTTATCCGGGATGGAGGCCTTGAAAAGCTGGAAGGCGTTGATGTCACAGTGGAGAGCATGGATTCTCTGCTTTCCACATTTGTCTTTATCGATATTGATGATTATTCTCTGAAGGAGTATGGCCGCTGGCCCTGGAACAGAGAGATTCTGGCCCGGTTTATTCATAAGATTCAGGAGCTTGATCCTCAGCTGGTTTTTATTGATATTTATTTCCCGGAAAGCTCCCCGGAAGACCCTTTGCTGAATGAGGCGGCTTCCGCTTACGGGAATATCGGGTTTGTCTACAATTTTCTCATGGAGAACTCTTATGAAGAGTATGAAGTCGATGAGAAAACACTCTCCAACATCAGAAGATGGGCCGTTCCCGTAAAGGAGCCGCCCAATATTTCTAAAGTAGGAATGATCCTGCCTACGGTTTCCCCGATTTCGGATCATGTTTTTTTAGGGCATGACTGGATGATGGCCGATGAAGACAATGTCTACAGAAAGATCACCGAATATGTTATTTTAGATGGGTACCTTTATCCCTCTCTTCCCGTTATCCTCTATGCTCGTCATCAGGGGATACCTATAGACGACATCAGCCTGGAGGGCCGGGCTTTAAGAGTCGGATCGAGAGAAATCCCTCTTGACCATGAAGGCCGCCGTTGGGTCGATTACTACAGTTCCTACAGAGGTTATGACCGCTTCAGGCATGTTTCCTTTGCCGATATTATGAGCGGGCATGCTCAAATCGATTTGACCGGTAAAATTGCTTTTGTGGGATTGACAGCCAGGGGTTTGGCTTCAGCGGCCAAGGATATTAAAATGACCCCTGTGGGAGAGATGCCCGGCATGGAGTATTTGGCCAACGCGACGTTGAATATTTTTGAAGGCCGTTTTGTTGAAAGTGTTCCCCAATGGATCAATATCGTTGTGATATTTGCTGTTGCCCTGCTTCTTTCTCTTTTTTCGCAGGTCAGCCGGGGATGGTTGAACATCTTTTTGGCAGGCGCTCTTCTTGCAGCCTTGATCACAGCCGGTTTTGTTTTATATAAAAGCTCTGTTTATATTCGAATGGCAGAACCGGTGGGGGCGTTCTTTTTCATCTTCCTGGGGGTGACCTTTTCACGCTATCTTCGCGAAGAATTACAAAAGAAGATGATCCGGGAGATGTTCTCTTCCTATCTTTCGGCAAATATCGTCCATGAACTCATAAAAAACCCGGCGTTGGCGACTCTTCACGGACAAAAAAGAGAAATGACCGTCCTTTTTTCCGATGTCAAAGGGTTTACTACTTTTACGGAAGAGCATCCTGCCGAAGAGGTCGTCCAGCGCCTTAATGAGTATCTCAATGAGATGACTGAGATCATCATGGCTCATGAGGGAACTCTGGATAAATTTGTCGGGGATGAGATCATGGCCTTATTCGGAGCTCCATTAGCATACGGTTATCATGCTGATGCGGCTGTAAAGACAGCTTTGGCCATGCGGAGAAGGATTAGGAAGCTTCATGCCCTTTGGAAAACCCAAGGCAAAGATATTCTTGATATGGGTATCGGAATAAACAGCGGTGAAATGTTGGTCGGAAATATCGGAGCCGAGGGGAAAAAAATGGATTATACCGTCATTGGCGATAATGTCAATTTGGGGGCACGTATTGAGGGGCTGACCCGCTTTTACGGAGTCGATGTTCTTATTACAGAAGAAACATTCAAGGAATTGAAATTAAAAGAGACCCGTTCCCGTTGCAGAGAAGTCGATCTGGTCAAAGTGAAGGGGAAGAATGAGCCGACTCGGATTTATGAAGTCATGGAGGAGGATTATCCCGATATATTCCTCATTAAATATTCTGAAGCGTTGGAAGCCTACCGAAAACGCGAATGGGATCAGGCTGAAGCCCTTTTTACATCAGCGTTGGATGTTGTCTCTGATGACGGCCCGGGACATCTGCTTTTAGAAAGGGTGCGTGCTTTTCGCCGCAATTCTCCGCCTGAAGGCTGGGACGGCTCTTTTGTCATGACAGAAAAATAGGGAGGATGATATGGAAATCAGGATTTTGGGATGTTATGGGAATCAGCTTCCCGGTTATAAGACCACCGGCTTTGTTATTAACAAAGCTATCGCCCTTGATGCCGGCTCCCTGACTTCATCACTGGAATTAGACGAACAGCTGATGCTGGATGCAGTTCTGCTGACTCATTCTCATATCGATCATATCAAGGACCTGGGGTTTCTTGGGGATAATATTATCGGAAGAAAGCGTAACCCGGTTTCTCTTTTCGGAGGGAAAAAGACACTACACGCCATCGCTGACCACTATTTTAATAATAGCCTGTGGCCCGATTTCACTCAGATCCCTACAAAAGAGAATCCGGTGTATGTTTATCGGGAAATAGAGAATAAAAAGGAATTCGATCTTTTCGGGCTGACCGTTTTGCCCGTTCAAGTTCCTCATCCTGTCTTCACTTTTTCCTATTTTATCAGGGATCATAAAAGCACAGTCCTTCATGTGAGTGATACCGGTGAGACAGAAGAAGTCTGGGCCCTGGCAGATCAGGAACCTCATTTAAAGGCCATATTTTTAGAGACATCTTTTCCCAATGAAATGAAGGGCTTAGCTCAGGCATCCAAGCATTTGACACCGGAGATGATGGGAGAAGAACTGAAAAAATTAAAAAAGAGGAAAAATCTTGTCGATGTCTATATTTATCATTTAAAACCCCTTTATATTGACAAATTGAAAGAAGAACTCGCGAAAGTAGAGGTGGAGGGATTCCGGATCCGGCTGATGGAACAGGATTCTGTGATCAGGTATGTATGATCCTGTTGAGATTATTAGGAAAAAAAGAGACGGCGGATTACTGACCCGGCAGGAACTGCACTATTTTGTGCGGGATTATGTCAAGGGAGAAATCCGGGATGAGCAGATGTCGGCTCTTCTTATGGCCGGCTTCATCCGGGGTTTCTCTGTAAAAGAGACAGTTTCACTCACTGAGATTATGACAGAATCGGGGGAACAGATCGATCTGGGGGGGATCCCGCGCCCGAAAATCGACAAGCACAGCACGGGAGGCGTGGGAGACAAGGTCTCCCTTCTTTTGGCCCCTCTTCTGGCCGAATTAGGATATTGCAACCCGATGATGGCCGGGAGGGGATTAGGACATACAGGGGGGACGATTGATAAACTGGAATCTATCCGGGGATATCAAAGCGAAATCCCCATACGGGATCTGAAAAACCGTTTGCAGGCTACCGGCGCAGTGATCTTCTCTCAATCTGATGAGATCGCTCCGGCTGACAAAAAGATGTATGCCCTTCGGGATGTCACCGGGACAGTGGAATCGATTCCGTTGATTACCGCCAGCATTGTCTCCAAGAAGAAAGCTGAGGGTATCGAGGCTATTGTCTATGACGTTAAATGCGGTAACGGCGCCTTTATGAAAACAGAAAAAGAAGCCTTGGCTTTGGCCGAATCTTTGGTTCGTGTCTCTCAGAAGACGGGCTTGAAAGCACGGGCATTGATTACTGATATGAATCAGCCTTTGGGCTATGCCGTGGGGAATGCCCTGGAAGTCATGGAGGCTCTCCTTTTTATGAGCGGGGAGCGGGTTGACAGCAGGCTTAAAGAGATTACATACGCTTTGGCTTATGAACTTCATTCGCTCTATGCGGATGAAGAGAGAGAAGAGTTTTATGAGAAATGTGAAGCTCTTTTCCGTTCGGGACAAGTGTATGAGCGTTTCGCGGCGATGATGGCCGATGCCGGGGGAGACCGGCATTCTTTAGAGACGATCTGTAAAGGTGAATTTATCGAAAAGATGATACAGATCCGAAGCAAGCAGGATGGCCGGGTCAAGGAAATTGACACCTTCGCCGTGGGGAAAGCGTTGATCTACCTCGGCGGGGGAAGGCTCAGAAAAGGGGATGTGATCGATTATTCTGTGGGATTCACGTTTCATGTGGGATGCGGTGATGCCGTAAAAATCGGCGATCCCCTGATCACCGTTTATTATGCAGATGAAAATAAAAAAGGGATGGTCATGACCCTTTTGGAAAAATCGATACTTATCAGTGAATCGGATTATGAAGAAAAACCGCTTGTTTATCGTTCTGTCTGCTAGCTTTCTCCTTCTTCTCGGGGCGGGCCTCATCTATCAACAGATTATCACTTCTCCTCCCCTTGCAGAATATCGTTTTTTTGCTATGGATACGCTCTGTCTGTTGAAAGTCGATAAAAATCATGCGGATATTTTACCTCAGATGGAAAATGAGATTCGCCGGATGGAGAAAAAGTATTCCCGGTATCGGGATGATTCCCTGATCAGGGAATTGAATATGAGTGGCTCTGTGGAGGATGAAACGCTGGCAATGCTTTTGCGGAGCTATTTTAAGGAGAGCGAAATCATACGCCGTTATTTTCGCCCGGAAATGGGCGTCCTTATGGATCTCTGGGATTTTCCCGGAGGGGGAAAGATTCCTAAACGGCAGACCTTGCGGCAAGCTTTGGATGTTTTGTCCCGGGAACACGTTCAAGTCCGGGGAAATACAGTTTCTCTCGCGCAGGGTCTTTCTCTTGACTTAGGAGGTTTGTTTAAAGGCTGGATGCTGGACCGCCTTATGGAGATGGCCTTCAAAAGAGGAGTGCGTTATGCCGTTATCAATCTGGGTGGAGATGTGGCCCTTTTTTCAAAACGCCCCCGCTTGTGGAAAATAGGGGTACGGAACCCTCGCGGGGACGGGGTATCGACCTGGATTGAAAAAAAAGACTCTCTGCTTTTTGTGGTGACATCCGGTGATTATGAGCGTTTTTTCATGAAAGAGAATACGCGCTATCATCATATACTAAGTCCCCTGACCGGATATCCTGCCCGTGATGTTCAAAGTGTAACCGTTATCGATTCCTCCGGCCTTCGCGCGGACATTCTTTCTACGGCCTATTTTGCCGGGGCCCAGGAAAAGGAAGCTTTTTTCGAAGCTGAAGATCCCCGGACGTCTATTCTTATGATCTATCAGGACGGGCAGAGAACAATGTGGAATCTAGAAGAGGAGAAAAATGAAAGAGGCTTTATTTTTTACAGCTCTTCCCCATGATGAAGTGCAATGCCGCCTTTGCCCGCATGAATGCCGGCTAAAACCGGGACAGCGGGGCTTATGCCGGGTCCGTGTGAATAGAGGCGGATGTTTAGTCACTGAAAATTACGGCCTTTTAGCGGCTTTTTCAGAAGACCCTATCGAAAAAAAACCTCTTTATCATTATTTTCCCGGCTCAATGATTTTATCTGCAGCTTCATTTGGCTGCAATCTCCATTGTCCCTGGTGTCAGAATTGGAGCTTATCTCAGGGAGATCTTCAGGGAGAATATTTTTCACCGGAGCAACTGGTCCGTCTGATGAAAAGCAAAGGGGAGCGGCGGATCGCCTTCACCTATTCGGAGCCTCTCATGTGGTACGAATTTATCCTTGATTTTGCATCTTCTTCTTTGTGGGAAGAAGACCGTCCCGAAATCGTTTTGGTGACCAACGGTTATATTAACCACGAACCCCTGAAAAGGGTGATGCCTTATATCAAAGCTGTTAATCTGGATGTAAAGGCCTTTAATGAAAAGATTCACAGGGCTGTGACCGGGGGAGGGTTAAAACCGGTTTTGGATAATGCTGTTTTCCTTTACCAGCAAGGTGTTCACTTAGAGTTGACATACCTGATCGTTCCCGGGTTCAATGATGAAAGAGAGCAGATCAGCTCCTTTATTCAATGGATCAAAGAATCTCTTTCCGCTCAAATCCCTGTTCATTTTTCACGCTATTTCCCTTCCTGGAAATGGAAAGCACCACCGACAAGGCCTGAAGTGCTGGATGAGGCTCTGGAAATGGCCCGTCGTTCATTACATTATGTTTACGGAGGCAATATCGATACTCCCGGAGTTACTTTTTGTCCTGTCTGCCGAAAGGCGGTTATTCATCGTCAGGGGTATACGGTCAAGAATTATCTTATTCAAGACGGGAAATGTCCCTTCTGCGGGGAAAGAATTGCAGGCTGCTTTATTACGGGAGCAGTTTAAATGAAGAGCAAGACTAAAAATGATGTTATTTTTTTTGCCTGCTTGATCATCATCTTGTTCTTTTCGGCACTATTGGGGTTTGAAAGCCGTCCCGGTAAAAGCACCCCGGGAAGTGCTTATTTAGTAATACAGCGTCCGGGAGAAAGTAAACGCTTTTCCCTTAATGAGAACCACCGTTTTTCCATCGGGACACATACTGTGGAGATCCGCGAGGGAGCTGTACGTGTCTCAGAGGCCCGATGTCCATTGAAAATATGTGAAAAACAAGGTTGGGTCAAAGAGGGTGTGATCATCTGCGCCCCCTTCAAGACAGCCTTCATCGTGGGAGCAGGAGGAGCCGAGGCATATGATGTCATCAGCTACTAAGGGAAAAACTCTGAGAAGAGGAATATTTCTAGCTCTCCTTACAGCGATGGCTCTTCTTCTCAATTCTTTTGATATGGCCCTGACTCTTCCTTTCCCCGCTTTTCGCATCGGCCTCAGCCATATTCTGACGGTTACGGCTTTATTTACTTTGGGAAGGGAAGAGGCCCTGTTTGTCGTTTTTTTCAAGGTCATTTTGACCGCGCTTTTCTGGGGGAAAATTGCTTCGCCTTCTTTCGTTATCGCTGTAGCCGGAAATGGCGCTGCAATTATTTTTTTAACGGCCGGATTCAAACGCCTCAGTTTGATCCCGCTCAGTATAGGGGGGGCTTTTTTCAATAATCTGGGGCAGATCCTTGTGGTCTATTGTTTCTTTATTCCGCGGAAAGAACTGTTATGGTATTTCTTTCTTATGCTTTCGGGCGGTGTTTTGACGGGGGTGGCCATCGGTGTGTTGGCCGGAATTATCATCAGGAGGATCAAGCATGCCGCTTTGGACCTTTAAGGTTTTTTTAGCCATGAATCTAATGGGATTGGCTTATGGCGGGATCCTTTTTTTGTTTGGAAAAGGGGCATGGCATCCGATTTTTGAAAAAGACAAGGTGATACGCCGTGAGATCTCACGGCGTATGGGCCTGACTTTTTTTCTTCTCTTTGTCATTTTCACGGGGATATCGGCCGGTGTTTGTCTGCAAGGATGGAAAGCCACTCATATCCGGGCCCTGTTACTTTTAGAAATGGGTCTGTGCTGGATTGTTCAAAAGTATTATGCGTATCAGGCCGCTCGGATATGGGAGAAGCGCCGGGGTTTTTACCATAATGCTGCCCGGCAGAAGTTGACTTCTGCTCATCTTGTCCACCTTGTTTTGCTTCTCTTTCTTTTAACCTTTGTTTTCTTGATTCTCTCTTGCCCTTTATGCCTGTTTTCAGCCGGAGCGATGCTTCTTTTTTTTCTCTTTTTCGGCTGTAAGCTTGAAAGAGGCTCTTTTTTTTTATTTCTAAAAATCTTTACGCTTGCGTTTGTCTTTATTCTTTTAGCTGCAGGAGCAGAAGCCCCTTCGGCCTTTGCTCTTCTGCCGTTAGCTCTTTTGCTTTATTTATTTTAAAAAAAAGCCCGGGAAATATTTTCCCGGGCTAAAATTGAATAAGCTGTCAGTCTTAGAAGTTATACTGTAACTTAGCAGAGATCTCATGAGCCGTATCGTCGTCCAGCTCAAAGAAGTCCCCGGGCATGAACATAGCATAAACGGCACAAAGTTCTAATCCTTCAGCAACATCGAGTTTGACCCCGAGGTCCAGTTCTGTTCCGAAAGATTTTGTGTAATTCCGGTAATCAGAAGGCCAGTCATAGGAGGCAAATGTTACATAGCCGGCATTGAGGTAGAACATATCATAGATGATATTAGCGGCGATGACCTGCTGTCCCATGATATACCATTCTCCGTCCAGGTCATAACCGGGACTTACAAACACGGGGTTATCATCCATAACAGGGCCCTTGAAGAGGTATTCCAGACCATAAGGGTTGAAATAGGGTGCGATCCCCATGAAAGAGATATAATCGCCATTGTCGTTTGTCTTCCCTGGCGAAGTCCCGTAATGGAGCTTCATATTCAATTTGTCGTTGAAGGCGTAAGAAGCATATCCGTAGATAAATGAGCCATGATCATTATAATCGTCTTCATCAGCAGGCAGCCATGTATTGTCATTATAGACATAGAGGGCTCCGACCTTCAACTGATCATTGATTGCGTAATCGGCTGTGAGTCCGTAATAGAGGGATGAGAGTTCTTGGTCTGTGTCTTTGTTGAAAAGAACCGCTGTCCTGGCTGTGAGGTCTCCGAATGTTTTTCCGGCATCCAGGGTAAAGAAGCGTCTGGATTCTCCATTATAAGCTTCTTCGTCATGGAATACGAAATAACCGGCTTTCAAATCAATGAACTCCAGCTCAGGAGTGATGGTGAGTCCCACAGCGTCTTCGTCAAAGATGGCGCCCTGATAGATGTCTTTGTAGGGCTGAAGGCCTACTCGGAAGTTGAGCATCTGAACCAAATCAGGTGTAAAATCCAGATAGAGATGTTTAGTCTTGACATTGATCTCATCCCTGTTTTGCTCTTCATTACCCCAGATTCCCTTGACTTCCACACCCCATACGAGGTTCAGAGCATCACTGAAAGTCGCTTCTGTGAAAAAGCGCATCATATAATCGGAATAGGTGATGATATCATGAGGTACTTCATCCATATTATTGTCAAGTATGACAGTCTGCTGTGTCGTCCTGGCGCGCACCATTCCGTGATAAGAAAAGTCTACACCGAACATCAGAACAGGCAGACAAAGGAAAAAAAGCATAAAAGCTATCTTTTTCATAAATCCCCCTTATTAAAAGTTATACTGCAGTTTGGCAGAGATCTCATGGGCTGTTTTCGGATCCGTGTCTGTTCCCCACCAGGTTTCATCCTCAAAGAAACTGCCCGGCATAAAGAGAGCATAAACGGCACAGAAATCCAGGCCGTCTGTGAGTTGTGTTTTTATGCCAAGATCGATCTCTGTTCCGATATTTTTCTCGAAATCGGGGATTGGGATCGGGGAGTTTTCTATATCAAAGACCATGTTGACGAAACCGGCATTGAGATAGAAAATATCATAAGTGATATTGGCTGAGAAGACCATGAGGCCGTTATAGAAATCGAAAGTGTTTCCGGCTGTATTGAAAACAGAGCCGTTTCCCACCGGGAAATCCATGACAGATCCCACGAAGAGATATTCCAATCCGTAGGGGTTGAAATAGGGAGAGATTCCCTCAAAAGTAGTAATCGACAGAGATCCGTTGTCAAAGTCAAGATTTCCGGGTGTGTAGCCGAAGTTGAGTTTCACGTTGAGTTTTTCTGTCACATCCATTTTCCCGTAAAGATAGGCAAAATAGCCGCTCATATCAGGATTGCCGTCTTCTTCGTCAAAAGAGGTGGTGCTGTAGACGAAATGTCCACCGAAGTCCATTGTTTCCATAGCATAATCTGCAGCAGCACCGATATAAAGGCGGGAATAGTTGTCCAATGCTCCGGCTTCATAAACTTTGTTCATGAGAGCGGCCGCTTTCAGTGTCAGAGCATTCATGCTTTTGGAGACATCTAATGTCCAAAAGCGATTAGACAGTCCGGCGATCTCTTCATCATGGAAAACATAATAACCCAACGAGACATCGGCTGTCTCCCATTCGGGCATAAGAGAAACACCCACAGCATCATCATCAAAAATAGAACTGGTAAAAATATCACGATAGGGCTGAAGTCCCAAACGGATATGCATCCAGTCAGCCATCTCCGGTGCAAAATCCATGTAGAGATGTTTGGTCATGACTGTGATCTCGTCGCGATTCTGATCTTCATTACCCCAGATACCGTTGACTTCTACACCCCATACCATGCTCAGGTTGTCATTGATGGCCGCTGTGGTGAAGAGGTGAAGCTGATAATCTGTCCAGGAGATAATATCTTCATATCCATGGGCAAGATTATCCAAATAGGGGTCAGTTAACTGAGATCCGCGAGTCCGGAAATGGCCGGAATAGGAAAAATCCACGGCAAAAACCATCACCGGAATCAGCATCAATAAGAGAACAATAAGTGTTTTCTTCATTTCATTCCTCCGTTTTCATTAAAATTGATATTCCAACTTGAAAGCTAATTCATGGGCGGTCTCTTTGTGGCCGTAGCGTTCTTCCATGAATTTTCCGGGCATAAAGAGGGCATAGACCCCGGACAGGGTCAGACCGTCTGTGACAGGATAGTTGAAGCCGAAATCGATCTCTTTACCGAATTCTTTCTCATCGGTAGAGGAGTAATTATCAAAGTTGGCTTTGATCATGCCGGCATTCATGTAAAGAAAATCGTAGTTGATGTTAAGGGCCAAAACAGTTTGCCCAAAATAGTCTCCGTATGTATTGAGCATGGTGGCATGGTCAAAGACCGGGCCGTAGAAGAAATACTCCAGTCCGTAGAGATTGGCCTGGGGCTTGATGGCTGTAAAGAATGTCAGATCATCGGAGTCATAATCCATCCCGGGTGTGTAACCGAAATGAAGTTTGACATTCATTTTTTCACTTATATTGTATTTTCCGTAAAGGTAAGCAAAAAAACCTGATGAATCGACATCGATCGGGAAATCAATATTTTCGGTGAATGTCGATGAATTGTAGACAAAATGGCCTCCGGCTTCCAGAGCGTCTGTATGATATTTCCCGTGAATACCTAACCACATATTATTATATTCCAAAGGCCAGATCATGATCATTGGGCTCATAGCATGATCCAGGATATGGGGATCTCTGAAGCCCATATCATAGAGAAAAGCCGCTCCCAGAGAGAAAGAATCGAAATCCTTGCTTCCTTCGAGCACGAAGAGGTTGTCGTCTCGGTCTTCTGAAATATCCTGGTTGTGGAATTGCAGCCATCCGGCTTTCAGATTGAAAGACTCAAATTTGGGAAAAAAGAAGATCCCCACGGCATCTTCATCAAAAATAGCGCTGCCGAAAGGGTCCTTATAGGGCTGGAGCCCCACGCGGACGCTGAGCATGTCCAGAAAATCGGGAGCGAAATCCATGTAAAGATGTTTTGTCTTCACATTGATCTCGTCACGGTTTTGTTCTTCGTTTCCCCAAACGCCGTCGACTTCAACTCCCCACACAGCCTTTAGGCTGTCGCTGAAGACGGCATTGGTGAAAAGGCGCATTCTGTAATCTGTCAAGGTGTTGACATCAGGGTTTTCAACGCCGACATTATACCAATGGTGTTCGGTAAAATCGGCTGTGCGTGTCCGAAACATGCCATTCCATGAAAAATCTACGGCACTAACGGACAAAGGTAATAACAGTAACGCAATCAACAATAATCGTTTCATCACAAACCTCCTTAAGTGATTTTTGCTAAATATAGCATAAAAAAGCAAAATAGCAAAAAAAAAAGCGAGAATTTCCCCGCTTTTTTTAAATGAAAATGATTTGAAAAGGGTCAGAATTTGAATTTGAGCTGAGCAGCCAGCTCATGGGCGGTCTTATCGTCTTCGCCGAACGCTTTTCCCGGCATGAAGAGGGCATAGACACCCGTAAAATCGACCTTTTCCGTAAGGCGTGTTTTAAAACCGAGATCGACTTCGGTCCCTATGGCTTTATCCTCAATGTCACTGTGTGTGGCCCGGATCAAGCCTGCATTGGCGAAGAGAAAATCATATGCGACATTCAATGCTAAAACCATCTGCCCTGTTTCTCCCCCGTAAGTTGACAAAAGGGATTGTCCGTCATAAACAGACCCTTTATATGCGTATTCAAGTCCGTAAAGGTCGGAATACTCTTCAATGCCTTCATAAGAGCTGTTCTCTCCTGCAGGAGAATAGCCCAGTTGTGCTTTCGCGGTGAACTTATCTTTTGATAATTGCGCATAAAGATGAGCAAACATGCCGGAGACCGTTTCAAGGGCATCATCGTCGTAGTTACGGCTCATATAGATGAGTTGTCCCCCAAATCCAAAGGAATCAAAAGTGAGATCTCCTCCTCCGGCCAGATAAATCGTCGCGGCTTCGTTGCGGTTCAGATCATAATATACGGCTCCTTTTACAGTAGAAGAGCCGCCTTTGAAGGAAGAGTCGACGAACGCTAATGTTCTGGAGTCTTCTGTGTTTTCTTTTGCATCGTCATCGGAAAGAATGAAAATTCCCGATCGTATTTGCATATTGTTCATTTTCGGGAAGACAACGATTCCCGGTGCATCTTCATCAAAGATTGCTTGTCCGAAAAGGTCTTTATACCCCTGAAGGCCGATTCGCCATTTCATCTGTTTAGCGAAATCAGGGTTCAGATCCATATAAGCGTGCTTGACTTCAATGATCTTTTCATCTTTGTTATGGCCTTTCCGGCCCCAATCAAAATCACCGACCTCGATTCCTAATGTGAAAGCGACAGCATCACTGTAGGTTGCTTTGGTGTAAAGACGGATGCGGGAATCGATTTTGCTGATCTCATCGGCCGCTTCAAGGCCGATCTCTTCTGTGTTCGTGTAGGCTGACATGCGTGTTCTCATCTCTCCTTTAAAGGAAAAATCAGTAGCCCCGACGAGTACGGGAAGCAGGGCCAAAAGAAGAAAAACTCCAACTTTTTTCATACATAACCTCCTTAAATTATTTCCCTGATTTTAAGGGGGATATGTGAAATCGAAGTGTTCTGAGTGTTAAAAAAAAGTGAATTACCAGATTTCCACTTCAGGGTCCAGGGTAATACCTCTTTTCGCTTGAACTTGGCGGCGGATGAGTTCTAAAAGAGCCAGAATGTCTTCGGCGCTGGCGGACTCTTTATTGATAATAAAATTTCCGTGCTTTGAAAAGATCTCGGCTCCGCCCCTGCGTTTACCTTTAAGAGCAAGTTCCTCCACGAGCTTGCCTGCCGGAATGCCGGCCTGATAGGGATTTTTGAAAACAGAGCCGCAGGAGGGGTAGTCATAATGGCCTTTTTCCCGGCGTCCTGATATGGATCTGTCCATATTTTGGGTAATGCGCTCTTTTTTCCCTTGGCGAAGACGGAAAAGAAGGGCCAAAATAATCCACGGGCGATGCTGAAAGACAGAATCTTTATATTGAAAAGCCATTTCGTTTTTTTTGATCCAAAAGATGCGCCCTTTCTCATCCATGGCCTTAGCAGAGATGATGATATCAGAGATCGACCGGTCATAAGCTCTGGCATTCATATATAAGGCTCCGCCCAGGTCTCCGGGAAGGCCATATAAAAATTCAAGGCCGGTTAGAGAGTAGTATCGGGCCTGTAAGGCGGCAAGAGATGTTCCCATCCCGCTCCCGGCCAGCAGATAATCCCTTCTGATGGAGATGAAACAAGGCCCCATATGGATAATAAGGCCCGGGATAATCCGGCGGCTTAAAAGGATGTTGGAGCCGCCCCCCAGAACCCGGACAGGTATTTCCTTCTGACCGGCCCAAATAAGGACATCCCGGAGTTCATCTTCTGAATAGTAATGGTAATAATATTCCGCCTTTGCAGAAAGGCCATAGCTGTTATAGCATTGAAGGGAAACATCTCTTTCAATCATAGGAGGGAGCCGTTTCATCTATGAGAGATTTGATTTTGCTTTGAAAGGAAAGAAAGAGGGGGTGGTTGTAACGCTTAATGAAATCCGTCGCTTCGGACAACGATTTTAATCTGTCTTTATCCAGTTCGGGATAAGGGATCGCCGGATGGGGTAAGTCAGGAAAGAGAGCCGCATAGAGAAGAACCGGCTCCTCTTGTTCGGCTCGGTTCATTGCCTTTTTGCAGGCCAGATATTGTTCGATCAGCCCGGGTTGATGCATGCCTTCTTTAATAAGCCGGAAACATGAATAGTCAGGAGAAAAACCTGTGCTCTGAGAAAGGGAATAGCGTTTGCCTCTGAACCGGCCTTCGGAATCTTTCCAGAAGGCATAAAGGCGCTTTTCAGTTGCAGCGACATAGACTTTAGGCTCTCTGTCGGTTGAAGGATTCCCCTTGAGGGGTTGTGACGGAAAAAGCGGGATAAAGACAAGTTCTTCTGCATAACCGCTATCACGGGAAATGGCATGAATCACAGAGTCAGGAATGACCCAGAGCGGCTGAGCTGTTTCAATAAGAAGAATAAAAAAAAAGATGAAAGACATAAGAAAATCATACTTCAGTAATCAAAAAAAGTCAAGAGACGGGCACCGTGTTCCGATTGACGCAGATTGTCCGAGATGATAGAATAAAGCAAAGGAGGTTCAAATGAAAAAAGAAGGAATACAGTTAAAAGAGGAAGCTTATCAGGCAGCGGAAAAGGGAGACTTGCATACAGCCGTGGAACTTTATGAAAAAGCATCTCTTCTTTGTTCTGAGGATGCCGACATTTTTTATTACCTCGGGGTAGCCTACGGAGAGTTGGCTTTGCGGGATATTTCACGCGAGGAGTTGTGGGAAGACAAAACTGATGAAGAGGACTATTTTGAAAACGCTGTCAAAAACCTTCTTAAAGCAGCAGAGATGGCCCCGAAAAATTATCATGCATGGAATAATCTGGGCCTTCTTTATAAAGCCCTGGACTGGGATGATAAAGCAGCGGAGGCTTTCGAGCGGTCTCTTAAGATCGAGCCCGGGCAAGAAGATATTATGGAGATGCTGAACGATTTAAAATGAATCTTCCCTCCCCGGGCCGCGGGTTTCATGTGACCTCTCCTTTTCGCCCAATGGGCGATCAAGGAGAGGCCATAGAAAGCCTTGTCACCCGTTTTCAGCAAGGCCAAAAAACACAGACACTGTTGGGTGTGACAGGATCCGGGAAGACATTTACTTTTTCCAAAGTCATTGAGCGTATGGGTGTGCCGACGTTGATTATGACACATAATAAGACTCTGGCCGGCCAGATCTATACGGAGCTTACGGGTTTTTTTCCGGAAAACAAAGTCTGCTATTATGTAAGTTATTATGACTATTATCAGCCTGAAGCCTATATTCCTCAAAGTGATACTTATATTGAAAAAGACGCCTCTATCAATGAAGACATCGACCGCATGCGCCTGGAGGCCATTACGTCATTGCTGACACGCAGAGATGTGATCGTTGTGGCCAGCGTCTCTGCGATCTACGGGGTGGGTTCTCCCCAAGATTACAAAGCCTCTTCTTTGCGGATCCGCAAAGGGGTTTCCTATGACAAGATGGATCTTCTGCGAGACCTTATCGGAATTTTCTATCAACGGAACGATATCGGCTTTTATAAGGGGGAAGTCCGCACAAAAGGGGATATTATCGATATTTATCCTCCCTATGAAAACAATCCGGTTCGCGTGGCCCTTTGGGGTGATGAGGTAGATGATCTCTATTATTTTGATAATCTTACCGGCTCCCCTCTTGCGGCCTTAGATGAGGTGGAGATCTTCCCGGCAAAATATTTCGTCACATCAGAAGAGAATTTAAAGCGGTCTCTCAGCTTGATCCGCCAAGAGATGGAAGAGCGTGTCAGCCTCTTTCGGGAAGAGGGGAAACTGCTGGAAGCGCAACGGTTGGAAATGCGGACGAAATATGATTTGGAGATGCTGGAGAATATGGGCTATTGCTCCGGAATCGAAAATTATTCACGCTATTTGACCGGAAGGGCAGAAGGGGAGCGCCCCTACGTTCTATTGGATTATTTCCCCGGTGAATTTTTAATGATCATTGATGAAAGCCATATTTCTCTCCCCCAGATCAGGGGGATGTATAACGGGGACAGAGCCCGAAAGCAGAAACTGGTTGATTTCGGATTCCGTCTTCCTTCAGCGTTGGATAATCGTCCGCTCTATTTCGAAGAGTTTGAGTCTATGCTGGATAAGGCTCTTTTTGTGTCAGCCACTCCGGGTGATTATGAGAAAGAGAAGAGTACATCTGTCGTCGAGCAGATCATTCGCCCCACGGGGCTATTGGATCCTGTCATAGAAGTCCGTCCCACAGAAGGCCAGGTCTATGACTTGATGACGGAAGCCCGTGAGATCATAAACAGGGGAGATAAGATCTTGGTGACGACCCTGACTAAAAAAATGGCTGAGGACTTGACGGCGTTTCTTAAGGAGAAGGGTTTTAAAGCCGATTATCTTCATTCAGAGATCCATACCTTTGAGCGTATTGAGACATTAAACAGTCTGCGGCTGGGGGAGTTTGATGTTCTGGTCGGGATCAATCTTCTCCGGGAAGGGCTGGACCTGCCGGAAGTGTCCACTGTCTTTATTTTAGATGCGGACAAGGAGGGGTTTTTGCGCTCCTTCCGTTCTCTGATACAGATCTCAGGCCGTGTGGCCCGAAATTCCAATGGTCATGTCATTATGTATGCCGACAGGATAACCGATAGCATGAAAGCCGCTATCGATGAGACAAGCCGAAGGCGTTCTGTTCAGGAGGATTTCAACCGAAAACACGGTATTACTCCCCAAACCATTAGAAAGGCCGTCAGTTTTTCCACTTTGCTTCAGGAAAAACGAAGAGACAAAAAGGATAAAGGTTTTGTTCTTGACACAGAAAAAGTTCCGCCTGAAAGTATCCCCGAAGCGATAGAAACCCTTACGGAATTAATGAAAATCAAAAGTGAGCAGCTTCTTTTTGAGGAGGCTGCCAAAGTGCGGGACGCTATTTTTGATTTGAGAAAAAAATTTGAGGAGAGGATGAAAATATGAAAAATTCAATTTATAATAATCCTTTAGTAAGGGATCTGGTCCGATTGGCTCTTTTGGAAGACCTGGGCCCTGACGGGGAAGATATTACTTCGGATCTTCTTTTTGACCGGAGAAAAAAAGGAGAAGCGGAGATCCGGGCTAAAGAGCCTCTGATCTTTTGCGGATATCCCGTGATAGAAGAAGTCTTTCGTCAGGTAGATCCGGCGGTCAGTCTTCAAGCAATGGTCACTGAAGGAGCTGAATTGACCGGCCCGAGAACGGTCGTGAGGCTCGAAGGGCCAGCTGTCTCTCTTTTGAGAGGAGAGCGTGTTGCTCTTAATTTCGCTCAGCGGATGAGTGGTGTCGCCACGATGACACATCGCTATACTGCTGCTTTAAAGGATTCTCCTGTTCAGCTTTTGGACACGAGGAAAACCCTTCCGGGACATCGCATCACAGACAAATATGCGGTTAAATGCGGAGGAGGGGACAATCATCGGATGGGCCTGTATGACATGATGATGATCAAAGATAATCATAAAAGGGCCGCCGGGGGGTTGACGGCGGCTATTGCCAGGGCTCAGGCTCTCCGACGGAAAGGAATCATTTTGGAAGTGGAAGTGGAGACCATCGAAGAAGCCCGTGAAGCCGCAATGGCCGGGTGTGATATCATCATGCTGGATAATATGGATAATCATTCCATTGCTTCGTGCTCAACGATGATCCGCTCGCTTACTCCTCATACCAAGATTGAAGTCTCCGGAGGGATCATCCTTGAACGTCTTCCCGACCTGGGGAAGCTGGACATTGACTTTATCTCCACAGGGGTTGTCACCCATTCGGCTGTAGCTGTCGATTTAAGCATGGAAATGGATTTTTGAAAGTCATAAAGGACCTTTGAGGGGGGATAAGAAGAAAAAAAAGGGGGAAACGCATTTTTTTCATCATTTCGAGAAACTTTTTGTCTTTTTTTGCATCTATACATACGTGAAGGAAAATAATCCCGTTGATCAGATTATAGAAAAAATCAGTTTGGTTGATTTTATCAACCGTTATATTCCTGTGAAGAAAACCGGGAAAAATTACATGGCGGTATGCCCGTTTCATGATGACAAGGGGCCCTCTTTGTCCATAAGTGATGAAAAGGGGCTTTTTCATTGTTTCGGTTGCGGTAAATCAGGAAATATTTTGACCTTTTTGATGGAGTATGAAAATATCTCTTTTAAAGAGGCTTTGAGCCAATTAGCTCGCGAAGCGGGAGTCCCTCTCAAGGAAAAACCACAGGATAAGGCAAGAGAGAAGCTTTTTACCCTTAATGAAGAAGCTGCCCGGTTTTATTATGACAAACTGATGAGTTCTGATGAGGCCCGGGGGGCCCGGCGTTATTTAAAGGAGCGGAAAGTCTCAAAAAGTGTAGCAGAAGCATTTCGTCTGGGATACGCTCCGCCGGGGGGAAAGCTTCTTTTTGAGCAGCTGGCTGCAAAAGGCGCAAATATTGAAGAGATGTCCCGCCTTTTTTTGGCCCGGAAGGGGGAAAACGGGGCCTATGATATTTTTCGGAGCCGTTTGATGTTTCCGATCTGTGATGCGACAGGAAATGTCATCGCCTTCGGGGGGCGGGCGTTGAAAGAAGGACAGGAGCCCAAGTATTTGAATTCCGGGGAAACGCCTCTTTTCAAGAAATCTCATACGCTGTATGGTTTTCATCTGACCAGAAAGGAGATCTTCAGCAGCCGCTCGGCAGTCGTTGTTGAAGGTTATATGGATCTTCTGGCGCTTTATCAGCATGGCATTCAGAATGTCGTCGCTGTTTTGGGGACGGCCTTTACCGAAGCCCATGCCGCTCTTTTGGATAAAAGGGTCAGTGATGTCACTCTTTTCTTTGACAGTGACGAAGCGGGGCAGCGGGCCGCTATCCGCTCGTTGGGGTATTTGTTCAATACGGGGATCAATACATGGGTCATCGTGAACGCTCCCGATAAGGATCCGGATGATACCGTAAAGGCAAGAGGACGCGCTTTTGTCAAGAAACTTGTTGAAAATGCCCGTTCCGGTTTTGATTTTTATGTGGATTACTATACGGCAGGACTTGATATTGATAATCCTGAACAAAAGGCCAATGTCTATAAAAAACTGAAGGATGATTTTAACAGTTTAGGAGATAAAGAGCGGCGCACCTTTTTTCTTCAGGCCTTAGCCCGGCGTTTCGGCATGGGGGGGGGAGCTGTTCAGGGAAAAAGGGGTAATGTCCGCCGCCAGAGAAGTAAAGGAAGCTTTCGCAAGGATGAGCTGCTATTTCTTCTTTATTTTTTGGAGAAAGAGGAATATACAAAGCAGCTGGCTGAAATATATGGAGACTGGAGTTATTTTCTCTCTGATGAACGGATTATCCGTGCTTTAAAAAAAGCCTATGAAGCCTATCAGACAGGAGAAAAAGTCCAGGGCCGGGGAAATTATGAGTATTTTGTTCATGATCCTCAGCTGCTGCAGGAAATGACGGCTTTGGTTTTCCGGGAAGTTTTTTCTCCCGGAGAGGAAATGTTTGAAAAGTTTTTTTTTAATATTACCGAGACGGTCAAATTGGAAAAGATGAAGGAGGAGTTGTTTGAAAAAGAATTGGAATGAAGGTGAACTGATCGATCAGATTGTCAGGGAAGCGGAAAAGAAAAACGGGATCAGCTATGAAGAGCTTAATGATTTGATCCCTGATGAAGTCGTTTCCCCTGAGTTTTTTGAAAAGATCATTGCCGAATTGCAAAAGAACGGTCTTTTGGTGGAAGATAAAGAAGAGGGAGGGCGGGAACTCGATTCTGATATTTTGGAGGATGCCCTGAACGAGAATACGTTAGATGACCCTGTCCGGCTTTATTTGCGCGAAATGGGGAAAGTCCCTTTGCTGGATAAAGACGGAGAGATCGAAGTGGCTAAAAGGATTGAAGAAGGGTATGACACCATAAAAAAACATGTCTTTAAGTTAGATTTTGTCGTTCCGGAATTGGCTCAGCGCATTAAGCGTTGTGATGAGCGTCATTGTGAAGACGTCATCAATATGGAATATAATGACATCAATAACTCTGAAAAACAGGAAGAGTATAAAGAAAAGGTGTTTCTTCAATTCTCTAAGATCCAAGGTATTTATGATGAGATACAGGAAGCGCAAAAATCTTTTGAAACAGCCAAAAAGAAAAGTGATAAAGAGAAATTGGCCGTGTTGTTGGACGGGAAACGGGAGCGTTTGAGGGTGGCCGTCGATGAGCTGGATCTCAATTATCCCCAGATCGACTCGTTGGCGACGAGGTTTAAGATCCTGGTCAAAAGCCTGGAAAAGACAGAAGGCGACCTGGAGAAATTGATCAATTCCAAAAAAGCGAAAAAATTCGAGATCAAGGGGTTGGAGGAATATATCAAGTCAACCGAAGATGTTTTGGGGGAAAACCGCAATCAACTGAAACTCTATCTCCTGGAAGTGAACAAAGGGCTTCGTATTGTTGAACGGGCAAAGAAACATTTGATCAGCGCTAACGTGCGGTTGGTCATATCTATAGCGAAAAAATATACAAACAGAGGACTTCAGTTTCTGGATCTTATCCAGGAAGGGAATATCGGTCTGATGCGGGCCGTGGAGAAGTTTGACTACAAAAAAGGTTATAAATTTTCGACCTATGCCACCTGGTGGATACGGCAGGCCATAACAAGGGCTATTGCCGACCAAGCCAGGACGATCCGGATACCTGTTCATATGATTGAGAATATCAACAAGATAAATAAGACCATGCGTATCTTCAAACAGGAAAACGGAAGGGAGCCTACCAACAAAGAATTGGCGGGGATCATTGAAATGCCTGAATCCAAGATCAACCAGATTAAAAAGATCGCTATCGATCCCGTCTCTTTAGAGACTCCCGTGGGAGATCAGGGGGACAGCCAATTAGGAGATTTTCTGGAGGATACCCGCATTGAATCCCCTGAGCGCGTTGTCCAGTTGAAATTGTTGAGGGAAAAACTGAACGACCTTTTACTGACTTTAGAGGATAGGGAGCAGAAGATCCTCCGTCTGCGCTATTCCTGGATCGAAGGGAAATCTTACACTCTGGAAGAAGTGGGGGAGAAATTCGGGATTACCCGGGAGCGTGTCCGGCAGATCGAACAGAAGGCATTAAAGAAACTGAAGCACCCCAGCCGCAAAAGGCTTTTGGAAGAGTATGTCAGAATAATGGATGAGCTTTCTTCGAGGTATTAGAGATGATAAAGATCGACGGGAAAAATGAATCTATAAAAAAACGTAAGGTTGCCGTAATCGGATATGGGAATCAGGGGCGTCCACAGGCGTTGAATCTGAAGGACGGCGGAATCGACGCCACTGTTATTCTGCGGAAGGGGTCGCCCTCGGCTTCTTTAGCTGTCAAAGAGGGGCTCCGTGTTTTGAACCCGGAAGAAGGAATGAAAAAATGCGATTTTTTCATTGTCCTCATTCCCGATGAAGTACAGACTGATTTTTTTAAAGAGCATGTTTATCATCGCATCCGGGAAGAGCAGTCCTTTGTCTTTGCTCATGGTTTTTCCTACGTATTCGGAGGACTGGAGCTAAAAAAATATCCTGTTGATATCGGCCTCCTCTCTCCCAAAGGCCCCGGAAAGGCTTTAAGAGAGCGTTTTTTGTCTGGGGAAGGGCTTCCCGGCGTTATGGCAGTGGAAAAAGACTTTACGGGATTATTAAGGGAGAACTTGATCAGCTATGCATTTTATGTCGGGTTGCTCCAAAAGGGGCTGTTTGAAACGACTTTCCGCGAAGAGACTGTCTGCGATCTTTTTGGAGAGCAGATCTCCCTATGCGGCCTTACTGTGGATGTGATGAAGCGCTCTTTTTCAGCTCTTGTCCGTAGGGGGTATTCAGCTGAAATGGCTTATTTTGAAACTGTTTTTGAAATGAAAGCCATTGTGGATTTAATTTACAAAGACGGGCTGGAAGGGATGAGAAAAGCGATTTCCGACACAGCGGAGTTTGGAGCCTATCTTGCCGTGGAGGAGCTGACTGACAAAAAGATGGATCGCCGCCTGGATCAATGGCTTGATGGGATCGAGTCCGGGGATTTTGCCCGCCGTTGGATAGAGGAGTACGGCAAAGGAAAAGAAAAACTTTATTTTGAACGAAAAAGTGAAAAAGAGAGTCTTATCGGCCGAACAGAGCGGGCGATGAAAGAAAAAGGTTATCTATAAGGAGAACAGATGTATAAGATCGTCTATTACGGAGATAAACGTTTGACAACAGAGAATGAAAAGATCAAGCATATTGATGATACTGTTCGCAAACAGGTAAAAAAGATGATACGGACCATGTTCAACAAAAAAGGCATCGGATTGGCTGCCCCGCAAGTGGGGATCAACAAAAGAATCGTGGTCATTGACACTTCATTCGGAGAAGATAAGGAGCATATCCTTGTGCTATTCAATCCGGAAGTCGTCACAAAAAGCACCGAAACAAATGTGATGGAAGAGGGGTGCCTCAGCTTTCCGGAATTGTATATCCCTGTTGAACGGGCCCAAAGCATAACCGTCCGGGCGCTGACCCTTGACGGGAAAGATGTGGAGTTTGAAGCTCATGATTTCTTTGCCCGGGTCATTCAGCACGAAACCGATCATATTAACGGGGTGCTGATGGTCGACCGGGTTTCCCCCGATAAACGGCTGGAAGTCTCCGGCGAATTAGCTGAAATCAAAAAAATGGCGGAGATCGTTTGATGCGTCTCATATTTATGGGAACAAGCGAATTCGCCCTGCCCTCCCTTGAAAGGCTGGCCGGAGAGCATGAGGTCGCCGCTGTCTTTACCAAGGCGGACAAGCCGGCCCACCGGGGTATGAAAGTCAAAAAAGGGGTTGTAAAGGCCTGGGCTACGGAGCATGGTATCCCCGTTTTCACGCCTTCCCGACTGAAAGCCTTTGAGGCTGCCCGCTGCAGAGAGATCGCCCCGGACTGTATCGTCGTTGTCTCTTACGGGTTGAAGATCCCCCTGGAGATCCTCGATATCCCCCCTCTGGGAGCTGTCAATGCCCATGCCTCTATTTTGCCTAAATATAGGGGCTCTTCGCCTGTGAACGCAGCGGTTCTCAATGGAGAAAAGAAGAGTGGGGTCACCGTCTTCAGGCTGAATGAAGAGTGGGATGCCGGGGATATTCTCCTCACAAAAGAGATCACACTGGACGAGCGGGAGACAGCTTCTTCGCTTTGGGATAAACTGCGCCGCCTTTCAGCCGAAGCTCTTTCAGAAACACTGAATTCCATGGATGAGATCACCCCTCTCCCACAGGAAGAGGGAAAAGCGACCTTTGCCATGAAGATCTCAAAAGAGGATGCGCGTATTTCCTGGGAAAGCGATGCCCCTGGGGTCGACCGCTATGTGCGGGGATATTTTTCATGGCCCGGAGCTTTTACGACTCTGGAAGGGAAGACGGTAAAGATCCTTGGCGGGTGTCCTGCGGATGAAGAACACAATGTTGCCCCGGGGACGATCCTGGAGGTGGATCCCGATAAGGGGATCAAAGTCGCCTGCGGGAAGGGGGTCTTTTATATCACCGAACTGCAGATGGAATGTAAAAGAGCCATGTCATTCAAGGATTTTCTCAACGGATGCCCTTTATGTGCAGGAGAGCGGTTTCTCTGAAGGGTTTATCTTTTAACGGATTTCCCGGGAAAAATTGAATAAAAAGCAGAATCCCCCCTTGACATCAGGGGAAGTGTCCCTATAATCCAAAAAGGAAACTAATTATACGCAATAAGTGTGAAACGTGAAAGTGAGGGGATATGAACCGTCAGCTAAGGACAAAAGAAAAGATCAGAGCTGCCGCCGCAGATCTCTTTATACGGCATACTGTCAGCCGGGTGACAGCAGACGAGATAGCTTCTTATGCCGGGATGAGCAAGAAGACTCTGTACAACCACTTTTCTTCAAAAGAAGAGCTTGAAAGCGAGGTCTTTCTTCATTTCATCCACGATATCCGTCTTCAGATAGGACGGTTGGCTGAAGAAGATACGGACTTTCTCCATAAGCTTCAAAACCTTATGCGGATCATCACTCATGTCACGGGGATACTCAGTGACAGGCTGATCGAGGACCTGCAGCAAAACAAAAGGGAATTGTGGAGAATGATCGATGAGGAGAGGCATATAAGTTTTGTCGAAGGGGTCACTCCGATTTTCCGCCAGGGACAGCAGCAGGGGTTCATCAGAAATAACATCGATATTCCCTTTGTTATGGAGATGCTCTATCAGAATATCCGTATCATAAGCGATTCTGAATTTATCCGTTCCAGCAGCCGCTCTCTTTCCGAGCTGGCTCCGCTGATGCTTGACATCTTCATGAATGGGATCATGGAAAAAGGGAAATAGAGAAGGAGGAAGCATGAAGGCCACAGGTATTTTACTCTTTACAGCGCTCCTGTTCCTGATATCAGGATGTGCGGGGTCTGGGAATGCTGTCTTTTCGGGGACATTTGAGGCTGAAGAGGTGGATGTCAGCGCTTTGGGAACCGGAAGGATCGTCGAAATAATGGTAGAAGAGGGAACACAAGTCAAAAAAGGAGAAGACCTTCTGGCTGTGGATCATGAACTTCTCTCTCTTCAACGGGACCAGGCGCGGTTTGCTCTGGCATCACTTGGAGAAAAGATCAAAGGGCTTGAAAAGAACCTGGAAACGGCCGAGGTGAATTTTGAACGGGTCAGTCGTCTCTATCAGGAGGGAACTCTGTCTAAAGCCAGGTACGATGAAGCAGAGAACGCCTATGTGGGAGCAAAAAGCGCTTTTCAGGGAGCCCTGATGGATGCAGAGAGGCTCAAAAAAGAGGCCGCTGTCCTAGAAAAACAGATCAGAGACAGCATTGTCAAAGCTCCCCGGGAAGGGACGGTCACGGAGATCCTCTATAAAGAAGGAGAATATGTCAGGGCAGGAAGTATCGTCCTGAGCCTTGCTGACCTGCGTACCCTGGATATCAGGTTTTATGTACCGGAAAAGGACCTGGAGATGATACGCGTCGGAGCTCCGGTGGAGATCATCCCTGACGCCATGCCGGATGCGGTTTATCGGGGGAGGATCACGACAGTTGCCCGGGAATCGGAATTTACCCCAAAGAATGTCCAATCAAAAGACGAGAGGGTCCTCCTTGTCTATAAGGTGGAGGCTGAAGTAGAGAACAGCGACGGGAAATTGAAAAAGGGGATGAATGGTGACATCATTATCCCCGTTAAGGCGGAGGATGATGAAAGCAGTCATTGACATAAAAGGCCTCAGATTCAGTTACGGAGAGGTACAGGCTCTTGACGGCGTCTCCTTTGATGTAGGCGAAGGAGAGATGTTCGGTTTGATCGGCCCGGATGGAGCAGGGAAATCCACGCTGATTAAAATCCTTTGCGGGATCCTCAAAGGATATGAAGGAGAGGCCGCTGAACTGGGAGAGGATTTAAAAACAGGGGGAGAGTCCATTAAATCCCGTCTTGGATACCTTTCTCAGGAATTCAGCCTTTACAGCGATCTCACTGTGGAAGAAAATATGTCCTTTTTCGCTGAGATCCATCAGATCAGGGATTTTCCCCGTCGCCGCCGGGAGCTGCTGGATTTTACACGGATGGCCCCTTTTCGTAACCGTAAAGCCGGGGCCCTTTCAGGCGGGATGAAAAAGAAGCTGGCCCTGGCCTGTACCCTGATCCACTCTCCCTCCATCGTCTATCTGGATGAACCCACAAACGGGGTGGACCCTGTCTCGCGCAGAGAGTTCTGGGAGATCCTATCCGAACTTCTCAAGACGGGGGTGACGGTATTTATGACGACGCCCTACATGGATGAAGCTGAACGCTGTTCTCGTGTGGCTTTTCTGAACGAAGGGAAACTCCTCACGGTGGATCATCCCTCTCTTATGAGGAGCCGGTTCCCCTATGAGGTCTTTGAGTTGATTCCGTCACCTTCGAAGGATGCCGGAGAAATACTCGAAAAATGGCCCGGGATCCGGGATGTCCAGAGCTTTGGGGAGAGGCTTCATCTCTATTTTCTGAAGGATAAAGCTCCTGATGCCCGCAGCCTCATCTCGCAGTTTAAGGAAAAGAAGGTCTACAGCCGCGGGGGCCGCTATATCTCTCCGTCATTGGAAGATGTCTTTATCAACTATCTCGATAAGGGAGGAGAACAATGAAACGGTTTATCACTTGTCTTGCAGTCTTCATCTTCTCTGTCTTTATGATCTCGGCGGAGCCGATAGAACTGACAATACGTCAGGCCCTTGAAAGGGCCTTTGACCGGGATCTGGGCTACCAAGCAGCGAAAAAGGATGTCCTGATCAGTGAAGCCCGGGCCGGGCAGGCTGCTGGAGATCTCTGGCCGTCGATCACAGTCGAGTCTTCCCTCTTTCTTACCGATGAAAAAGAGGCGTACACCCTTTCTCTGCCCCTTTCCTCAGAAGAGGTAGTCATTGCACCCGAGACGGATCGATTGCAGAAAAACAGTATTACCCTTGTCCAGCCTCTTTTTGCCGGAGGGACACTTGTCAGCAAAAAGGCTTTCTTCCGTACAGGAATTAAAATATCAGAAAGCCGGCTCAAGGAGACGGCAGGTGATCTTGCCTTGAGGGTCCATGAGCTCTATTGGTCCATGGCAAAACTGGACAACGGGGAAAAGGCCCTTGAAAAAACACGTGAACTTGTCCTTGCACATATGAAGGATGTGGAGACTTTTTACAACGAAGGGCTGGCTACCAAAGTGGATCTGTTGAGAGTGAAAGAACGTCTTTCCCGAATCGACCTGGAGATCATAGAAAACAAAAACCGGCTTGAAAAGACGGCCCTTCAGCTTAAGAATATCCTGGGCCTGGACGGGGGAGAGAGGATCATAACAGTCTCTTCTGTAGAAGAGATAGCCGGGAACCTTCCTTCGGAGAGTCTATGCGTGGAAACAGCTGGGAAAAGCAATGATTCTCTCAGGGAGGCGCGTTTTGCCGTAGAGGCTGCCCGTTATCAGAAAAGGATGGTTCGCGGAGATCTTTCTCCCAAGGTTGCCTTTGTCGCTGCGTATCATTACGATAAGCCAAATTCTTCTCAGCAGCCTCTCCTGGATACTTATCAGGAAAGCTGGGAAGCGGGGCTCTCTCTCTCTTTTGATCTCTTCTCCGGAGGGAAGAGGTTCGCGCGGGTTACAGAAGCTTCGTTGTCCGAAGAACGCAGCATCCTGATATACGAAAAATTGCGGCGGAACCTGGAAAGCTATGTCAGGGCTCATTACCGGGATTATGAAGCACAGGGGCTGACACTTGAAGCAGCCCGGCGGAATTTTGAAGAAGCAGAAGAGAATTTCAGAATGACAAGGTCTCTTTATCTGGAAGGAATGGCTGTCAATACTGATGTCCTGGATGCTGAAGCGGCCTATACCGAGGCTCAGATCCGTGTCTTGAATGCAGCTGTGGACAAAGAACTGGCCCGGCTCAGGCTTTTGAATATCATGGGAGTCCTGGAAAGATGAGAAGTGAATCAGCTGTCACCGTCAAAGGGCTTTGTAAAAGGTTCGGTTCCTTTACAGCCGTAGACCATATCGATTTTACGGTACGAAAAGGAGAGATCTTTGGTTTTCTGGGAGCCAACGGTGCCGGCAAGACGACTACGATCCGGATGTTATGCGGCCTTCTTCGCCCTTCTGAGGGGGTCGGAAAGGTAGCAGGATTTGATATCATGACAGACACAGAGATGATCAAGACCAGGATCGGCTATATGTCCCAGAAGTTTTCTCTATATGATGATCTCACTATCATGGAGAATATCTCTTTTTTCGGCGGATTGTACGGATTATCAGCCAGGGAATTGGGAAAAAGGGGGAGGGAGGTCATAGAGTGGGCCGGCCTGGCGGGGATGGAGCGGCGCATCACCTCTACCCTGGCGGGAGGGTGGAAACAAAGGCTGGCCCTGGGGACAGCCCTTCTTCATGAACCGGAGATCATCTTCCTCGATGAACCCACAGCCGGTGTCGATCCCGTCTCCAGAAGAAATTTCTGGAAAATTATTCAGGAGATCGCACATCGGGGTGTGACAGTCTTTGTGACGACCCATTACCTGGATGAAGCGGAATATTGTCATTCGATCAGGCTGATGGATAGAGGGCGGATCATAGCCGCCGGAGCTCCCGAAGAGCTCAAAAAAGAGGTCATTACCGAAAAAATGTATCAGATGGAGACAGATCAGCCTGCAAGGGCCGTGCATATTCTGAAAACCCTTCAGGATATTTCCGGAGCTTCTCTCCTTGGGATCAAGATAAACATTCTAACGGATCTCCCGGAGCAGGAGTTGAAACAGATGGTCTTAGAGAAGATGAGCGCTGAAGAGATCCGTGTGGAATCTCTGGAGCCTGTGGACCCTACCCTGGAAGATGTCTTTATCAGGCTCATCAAATAAGGAGAATATCATGGGAAGAATCAGAGCGGTGGTAAAAAAGGAGATGAAGCATATCGTCAGAGACCGGCGTTCCTTCAGCCTTCTTGTCATTATCCCTCTCTTTATGCTGGTCCTTTTCGGCTTCGCCCTCAACTTCAATGTCACAGAGGTGCCCATGGATGTGATAGACCGGTCACAGAGCTCCGAAAGCAGGCTTCTGATCGATAAATTCGTACAATCGGGCTATTTTAAGGTACGACGCTTCTTGCCGGACGAGAAAGAGGCTCTTGATGCCATGTCCCGGGGGGAAAGTGTGCTTATCCTCGATATTCCCGGAGACTTCAGTCACAACCTTCGAAAAGGCATTGAGAGTGATGTCGGCCTTTTTTTTGACGGAGTGGATACCAATACCGCTACAGCAGTCATGAGCTATGCGGAGAATATCATATCGCTTTTTAACCGTGAGAGGGCCGGAACGGCTCCGGATTCAGCAGGGATCGACTTCAGACCTCGAGTCTGGTATAATCCCGAGCTCAGCTCCCGGGTCTTTCTGATTCCCGGACTCATCGTCTATATTCTCATGATCATCACAGTGGTCTCCACATCGCTGACCATTGTCCGGGAAAGAGAGGAAAGGACCATCGAGCAACTCATCGTCTCCCCCCTGGGGTCTATGGAGCTTATTCTGGGGAAAGTGGTCCCCTATATGATTCTGACCTTGGGAAGTGCCCTTGCCATCATGGCTTTTGGATATCTGATTTTCGGAGTCGGCGTCAAGGGTAGCCTGCTTCTTCTCTTTTTAAGTATGGCAATCTTTCTCACTGTGGGTGTCGCCACGGGGATCCTTATCTCGGCGATAGCCGATACACGACAATTCGCTTTTCTTCTGGCTGTTCTTTTTACCGTCCTCCCCACCTTGCTGCTTTCCGGTTTTGTCTTCCCGATCCGCAATATGGCTCCATTTATACAGGGAATCACCTATCTGGTCCCTGCCCGTTATTTCACTGAGATCATCCGGAATATCTATATCAAAGGCGTGGGTTTCGAGACATTCTGGGGCGAGTTTTCCGTGATGACCCTGATGGCCGCAGGCCTTCTTTTTATCAGTATCCGGAAGCTCAGATCACGTTTATCATAGGAGGGAAAATGACGCGTCTTTTTGCTTTTATCAGAAAAGAATTCCTGCAGTTTAAACGAGACCCGAAGATGCTGGCTATGAGCATCCTCTCTCCTCTTCTTCAACTGATCCTCCTGGGGTATGCCGCAAGCTTCGATATCTCGCATATTCCCACAGCTGTCTGGGACCGGGACGGAAGCGCGATGAGCCGTTCTTATATCGATGCTTTTCAGGCGAGTGATGCTTTCAAAGTGCTTAGCCCTCTTCAGAGCCGTGAAGAACTTGTGCGGCGCCTTGACACGGGGGAAGCCGCCCTGGCTCTTATCATCGAAGAAGGTTTTCAATCTCATATTCTGGCGGGAGAGTCACCAAAAGTGGCCGCTCTGGTGGACGGAACAGACACCAATACGGCGACCTCAGGACTCTTCTACTCAGGGGAGGTCACTAAAAGCTTTGTACAAAGATCGAGAAAACCCCCACTTACTTCTCTCATGACTCATAAGGCGGGGCAGGTTGTGCCCCGGATGCGTGTGACGTTCAACCAAAGTCTTGAAAGCCGGTACTTTCTGGTTCCGGGGATCCTCGGGCTTGTCCTCATGATCATCACCATGACCCTGACATCGTTGGCTATTGTGAAAGAGAAAGAGAAGGGGACTTTGGAACAGGTGATGGTGACCCCTGTAAAAGGCTGGGAAGTCATCCTCGGGAAGCTGATACCCTTTGCAGTCATCGGAATGATCGATGTTCTGCTGGTCATCGGCGCAGCGGTATTTCTTTTCGGGATACCCTTGAAAGGAAGCCTGGCCCTTCTACTGGCGCTCTCCTTCCTCTATCTCTTAAGTATGCTGGGATTGGGGCTTTTTATCTCAACGATCTCCCGGACCCAGCAACAAGCTATGCTTACCGCTGTCTTCTTTATCATAACACCCATGGTCTTTCTCTCGGGGTTTATTTTTCCGGTCCGCAATATGCCGGAGGGGATTCAACTTGTGACACCCCTCCTGCCTCTTAAACACTATCTGGAGATCATCAGGGGTATTTTTTTAAGAGGAGCGGGGATCCGGCAGCTTTGGGCTCCGGTGTCGGCTCTTGCTGTTCTCAGCCTGGGTATCTTTTCAGTGAGCCTTCTTCGGTTCAGAAAATCATCGGAATGAACATACGAATTTTCTGACAAGCCCCCGAGTCTTTCAGGATACTCTTCCATTCATTTTTCCCACACCTTCTCCATACTGTTTGACATCATTACAATCCCCTGATAAAATAGAGGAAACTTCATTCTTTTAAGGGGGACAGGATGGCAGAAGGAAAAAAGATCATCCAGAAGCAGAAGCCTATGCGGACTGTGCTTACGGGACTGACCCCCGCGGTGGCCGCTTCTGTCTATTATTTCGGATGGAGAAGCCTGGTGCTTCTCTTTGTCGTCACTTTTTTCGGATTTTTAACAGAGTATATCTTTGACAGGTTTTATAATAAGCCTGTCACTGAGGCGGTCTTTGTCACCTGTGTCCTCTTTGCTCTTTCCCTTCCGCCTACACTGCCTTACTGGATGGCCGCTCTGGGGATCATCTTCGGCCTGGTCTTCGGGAAACTGGCCTTCGGCGGGTTCGGACGCAATGTCTTCAACCCCGCTCTGGTGGGTCGTATTTTCCTCTATATCAATTTCGGTAACGCGATGACAGGGAAAGGGGCCTGGCTTGACCCCGACGGGACTTTCCCCGCCGGCCTGGTACGGTTTACTCTGGACAGTATCAGCGAAGCCACTCCTCTCAGAGCTCTTGCTTCGGGTGGCTCTGTTGCGGTGAAGGATCTTTTTTTAGGGAACACAGGAGGATGCCTGGGAGATACGGCGGCTTTTCTTCTTATTATGGGAGGGATCTATATCCTCTGGAAAAAAGCCGCCAATTACCGTATTGTCACCGGGGTCCTGCTGGGTTTTCTGGCGATGAACGGTAGCTTGTGGCTGGCAGGCCTGACTTTTGATCCCCTGCGGGGGCTGTTGGCCGGAGGTTTTTTGCTGGGAGCTTTCTTCATGGCCACCGACCCTGTCTCAGCAGCCCAGACGAACAGGGGACGGTGGATATACGGGATCCTTATCGGGGTCTTGTCCGTTCTCATCCGGGTATTCTCCAATTGGCCGGAAGGGATCATGTTTGCTATTCTCCTGGGAAATATGTTCGCTCCTATCATCGATTATGCCCTTTCTGCCCGAAAGAGAAAGGGGGAAGGCCATGCCTGAAAGAAAAACAGTCTGGCTGAAAAGCCTTTATACAATCGTGTTTATGACAGGATTGACCGCCCTTTTTATTACAGTTCTTTCGGCTCTCTTTTTAAAGACCCGGCCTCTCATCGAGATCAATGAAGCCTATGATGTCAAGTTGGCTGTTCTCCGTGCTGCGGGGATTTCTCCTGAATCAACGGAGGCTTCTGATGTCATCTCTCTTTATGACCTTCTGGTGGAAGAGAAGGAATTTCCCGCTGAAAAATGGAATTACTATCAGGTGGGTGCAGAGGAGGGGCTTCATGCCTTTGTCTTCCCTTTCAGGGGGGCGGGGTTATGGGGAGAGATCGAAGGGGTGTTAGGATATGATGCGTCGTTGGAGCATATCACAGGGATGGACATTCTCAAACAGAATGAGACCCCCGGTTTAGGAGGGCGTATCGGCGAAGATTGGTTTAAAGATCAGTTTATCGGAAAACAGGGCCCTTTTACGGAGTTGACACAAAACGGCGGAGAAGAGAAGCTTCTTTATTCTTTTCAAGCCATTACCGGGGCAACATCCACATCGGCCGCTTTTCAATCGATCATCAATGAATTGATTGAAAAGCATGTCAAGGCTTTACGCCGTCACCTTGAGGAGGAGCGATGAAAGGCGATACACATAAACTGTTTCGTGACGGATTATTTAAGAACAATCCCGTCTTTATACAGATTCTGGGTATTTGTTCCACTCTGGCGGTGACCAATACCGTAAAAAATACAGCGGTCATGGTGGCCGGCCTGCTTTTCGTGGTTGCGTTTTCAAATTTGACTATTTCGTTTTTGCGAAAAGCCATTCCATCCAGAGTAAGAATGATGGCTGAAGGACTGATTATTGCCTCTTTTGTCATCATCGTCGATATCGTTCTCAAAGCCTATCTGTGGGATATATCAAAACAGCTGGGACCCTATGTGGGCCTGATCATCACTAATTGTATCATTATGGGGCGTGCTGAAGCCTTTGCTATTTCGAATCCTCCCTGGCCTTCATTCCTTGATGGGGTGGCTTCGGGCCTGGGATATGCCTATGTTCTTCTTTCCATAGCTATTGTCAGGGAGCTTTTAGGATACGGGACACTTTGGGGCATTCGGATCATGGGAGAGGGGTGGGTCAATTGGACAATGATGGTTATGGCTTCCGGAGCTTTTTTTATGCTGGCCCTCTTTATTTGGATTATGAAGGGTGTTGTCTTTCGGGAAAGAGGTGAAGCATGACATTTTTAGGAGCTTTTGCTATCTTTTTTGCCGCGATTTTCACCAATAATATTCTTTTGACGAATTATCTCGGAATGTGTTCCTTTATCTCAGTGTCCCGTGAAATAAAGACTTCTGTGGGCCTGGGAGCGGCGGTGACGTTTGTGATGGCTTTGACCAGCGCTATCAACTGGGCCGTGTATCACTATCTTCTTGTTCCCCATTTAGTCTATTTGCGGTTTATCGTTTTTATTGTCGTTATCGCCGCTTTTGTCCAGATTGTCGAAATGATCATTGAACGGGTGTCCGATGTCCTTTATGCGGCCTTGGGTATTTTTCTGCCCCTGATCACCGTCAATTGCGCCATCCTCGGCGTCAGTCTTTTTATGGTGATCCGTGACTATACCTTTATTCAGTCCTTTGCATTTGGGCTGGGAAGCGGCTTGGGCTGGATGCTGGCTATTATCGCCATGGCTGGAATCCGCCAAAAAATAAATAAAAGCCCCATTCCCAAAGGATTGGAGGGGGCCGGTATTACTCTGATCATCGCAGGGATCATGGCTATGGCGTTTGTGGGTTTTTCCGGAATGATTGCTATCGGATAGAGGGGAGACTATGTTAACAGAACTATTATCGGCTGTAGGTATACTGTCTGCTGTTTCAGCGGTTCTTTCCCTGCTTATGGTCATTGCCGACAGGACTATTGCCAATTATGGAGAAGTCACTTTGATTGTCAACGATGAGAAAAAGTTCACTTTTCAGGGTGGGAGGTCTCTCCTGAGCGCTTTGACGGAGCAGGAGATTTTTATTCCCTCGGCCTGCGGAGGAAGGGGATCCTGCGGATTTTGCAAAGTGAAAGTCCTTGATGGAGCCGGAGACTATCTCCCCACAGAGCTTCCCCACATTTCAGCAGAAGAAAGAAACGAGAATATTCGTTTGTCCTGCCAGCTGAAAGTCAAAAAAAATATGCGTGTGGAGATCCCTGCCGATCTTTTCAATGTCAAACAATTCAGGGGCGTCGTGACTTCAATAAAAGACTTGACTTATGATATAAAAGAAATTGTAATCAGGCTCGTCGATCCCAAAGAGATCTCCTTTAAAGCAGGACAATACATACAATTACAGACACCGGCATATGATTTGGCTGACGAAGCTGTTTATCGGGCTTATTCGGCCTCTTCTCCCCCTTCACAGAAGGATACCGTTGAGTTAGAGATCCGCCGGGTTCCCAACGGGATCTGTACGACATGGGTGCATGATTATCTGAAAGAGGGAGATGAAGTCCTGATGAACGGCCCTTACGGTGAATTTTATCTCCGGGAGACAAACCGTAATATCGTCTTCATTGCCGGGGGGTCAGGGAATGCACCTATAAAATCTATTCTCATGGATATGGCAGAGAAGAATATCAAAAGAAAGACGGTGTATTTTTTTGGCGCCCGGACATCGAAAGACCTTTTTCTTCAGGAAGAAATGCGAGTCTTTGAAGAAAAACTGGCTGATTTTACTTATATTCCTGCTTTATCAGACCCTGTCGATGAAGACAAATGGGAAGGGGAGACAGGGCTCATCACCGATGTTATCGACCGACGCCTGGACATGGGTGAAGAGACCGAAGCTTACCTGTGCGGCAGCCCCGGAATGATCGCTGCCTGTATAAAAGTGCTTACGGCCAAAGGTATTCCGGAAGAACTTATCTATTATGATAAATTTGCGTGAGAGGAGCCCCCTATGAAACAAACGGTTCAAATGGATAAGATTCAGGCCAATATGCGAAAAGGCGTTTTAACATTGGAAGGGTTTTTGGGGACAGACACCCGAAAGCTTGTGGATATTCTGGTTGACGACGATGCTGAAGTGCGGCGCTTGGGAGTCACCCATGCCGAAATTGCCCGTCGGATGACAGAGCTGAAAGAAGCCGGAGAAAAGGGTTTAGGGGAATTCATTAATGCGGGGAAGAATATTGAAGTCAAAGTGGATTCGGTTAGAGGCAGGCTGCCGTGCCCCTTCGGGGATCCCGGGATTTTCGGCAAAGTGAATACAACTGTTCGAGACAAACTCACCGGCAAAGAGATAACATTTACGGACTTGCATATTCACATGATTAAAACTCATGGCTTTTATGAAGGAAAAGGATCTCGATTTCGCCTGGAGCCGACACAACTTGTTGAATTACTGCAAGTTAAGCCTCAATCGTAGCCAAGTATTTTTCTTTTCTTTTTTTTTAAAAAGTGCTTGACACTCCCCGGTGAGTTCACTATACTCCCTTTCGTTGGCGCTGAGCTCACGGTAGCGAAGCGGCGGCATTTTTTTTTTGGAGAGGGCCGCTAGCTCAGCTGGTAGAGCAACGCCCTTTTAAGGCGTGGGTCGTTGGTTCGAATCCAACGCGGCTCATGGCAGACGAGTCCCGTTCGTCTAGAGGCCTAGGACACCGGGTTTTCATCCCGGCAACAGGGGTTCGATTCCCCTACGGGACGTAGGCTTGTAAAAGCCTGTTGAAGCACATAGTAAAGAGAGAAAATGTCGGGCTCAAAGACATTTTGAGTTTTATGAGTGGACGAACTAAATTGAATACATTCAATGAGAGTTTGATCCTGGCTCAGAGCGAACATTGGCGGCGCGTTTAACACATGCAAGTCGAGCGAGAAAGTTTCTTCGGAAACGAGTAGAGCGGCGAACGGGTGAGTAACACGTGAGTGACCTGCCCCCAAGCTTGGGATAGCCACGGGAAACTGTGGGTAATACCGAATGCGACTTTATTATTAGAAGATGGAGTTGAAAGCGTGGGACCCTTCGGGGCCACGTACTTGGGGATGGGCTCGCGTCCCATTAGCTAGTTGGCGGGGTAACGGCCCACCAAGGCGACGATGGGTAGGGGGTGTGAGAGCATGACCCCCCACACTGGGATTGAGATACGGCCCAGACTCCTACGGGAGGCAGCAGTGGAGAATCTTGCACAATGGGGGCAACCCTGATGCAGCGACGCCGCGTGGACGAAGAAGGCCCTCTGGGTTGTAAAGTCCTTTTCTGACGGAAGAAGTCAATATGTTCTAACAGGACATATTGTTGACGGTACGTTAGGAAGAAGTCACGGCTAACTCCGTGCCAGCAGCCGCGGTAATACGGAGGTGGCGAATGTTGCTCGGAATTACTGGGCGTAAAGGGCGCGCAGGCGGATAGTCAAGTCAAGAGTGAAATCTCCATGCTTAACGTGGAGCTTGCTTTTGAAACTGGTTATCTGGAGTCATGTAGGGGATGACGGAACACCTGGAGTAGCGGTGAAATGCGTAGATATCAGGTGGAACACCGATGGCGAAGGCTGTCATCTGGACAAGGACTGACGCTGAGGCGCGAAAGCCGGGGGAGCAAACAGGATTAGATACCCTGGTAGTCCCGGCCCTAAACGATGAGTGCTAGGTGTATGCGCGCGAGCGTATGTGCCGAAGTTAACGCATTAAGCACTCCGCCTGGGGAGTACGGTCGCAAGGCTGAAACTCAAAGGAATTGACGGGGGCCCGCACAAGCGGTGGAGCATGTGGTTTAATTCGAAGCAACGCGAAGAACCTTACCAGGGCTTGACATCCATGGAATCCTGTAGAGATACGGGAGTGCCCTTCGGGGAACCGTGAGACAGGTGGTGCATGGCTGTCGTCAGCTCGTGTTGTGAGATGTTGGGTTAAGTCCCGCAACGAGCGCAACCCTTATCTTCAGTTACCATCAGGTTATGCTGGGGACTCTGGAGAGACTGCCTGCGTAAGCAGGAGGAAGGTGGGGATGACGTCAAGTCATCATGCCCCTTACGTCCTGGGCGACACACGTGCTACAATGGGTAGGACAAAGGGCAGCGAAGGAGCGATCCCAAGCGAATCCCATAAACCTATTCTCAGTTCGGATCGCAGTCTGCAACTCGACTGCGTGAAGCTGGAATCGCTAGTAATCGCGGATCAGCCACGCCGCGGTGAATACGTTCCCGGGCCTTGTACACACCGCCCGTCACACCACCCGAGTTAGTATTACCCGAAGCAACCGGCTTAACTTCGGAAAGAGGTTGTTAAGGTAGTGCCGGCAAGGGGGGTGAAGTCGTAACAAGGTAGCCGTACCGGAAGGTGCGGCTGGATCACCTCCTTTCTAAGGAAAGAAAAAAAACAAGACATTTTCTCTTTTACTGTGCTTTGATTGTTGTAACACATACTGAAGATTATATTGGAAGAGAGGGAGAGGAGTTTGAGGAGAGAGATTAAAAGATCAAGTTATAAAGAGCGCATGGGGGATGCCTAGGCGCCAGGAGGCGAAGAAGGACGTGGCAAGCGACGAAACGCTGCGGAGAGCTGCAAGCGAGCATAGACCCGCAGATGTCCGAATGGGGAAACCCGTCAGATTTCAATCTGACATCCTTTTTAAAGGAAGCTAACCCGGGGAACTGAACCATCTAAGTACCCGGAGGAAGAGAAAGTAAGAACGATTTCCTAAGTAGCGGCGAGCGAACGGGAAAGAGCCTAAACCGATACGGAGTGATAGGGTGCAGCCGTTTCCGTATTGGGGTAGAGGGACGATGTTTGGAGACCTGCATGGATCCGAATGGAGCATGAAATCATATCTGAACGGAACTGGGAAGGCCGGCCGAAGAAGGTGAAAGCCCTGTAAGAGGCATGATTTCATCCTGTTTTGACATCGAACCCAAGTAACACGGGTGCCGAGAAAGCCTGTGTGAATCTGCGAGGACCATCTCGTAAGGCTAAATACTACCTGGCGACCGATAGTGAAACAGTACCGTGAGGGAAAGGTGAAAAGTACCCCTGTTAGGGGAGTGAAAGAGTACCTGAAACCATGTGCTTACAAGCAGCCAGAGCACTATTTAAGAGGTGTGATGGCGTGCCTTTTGTAGAATGAGCCGGAGAGTTACTGTACGTAGCGAGGTTAAGCATGAGAAGTGCGGAGCCGGAGCGAAAGCGAGTCTGAATAGGGCGCTATAGTTGCGTGCAGTAGACGCGAAACTGGGTGATCTAGTCATGGCCAGGGTGAAGCGTGGGTAAAACCATGTGGAGGCCCGAACCGGTTACTGTAAAAAAGTATCGGATGAGCTGTGATTAGGAGTGAAAAGCTAAACGAACTCAGAGATAGCTCGTTCTCCCCGAAATAGCTTTAGGGCTAGCCTCATAAGAGTCTGACGGGGGTAGGGCACTGGATGGGTCAGGGGCCGAAAGGTTACCGCCCCCAACCAAACCACGAATACCGTCAGATGCTTTATGGGAGTCAGACTACGGGTGATAAGATCCGTGGTCGAGAGGGAAACAGCCCAGACCGTCAGCTAAGGTCCCCAAGACAGTGCTAAGTGGGCAAGGATGTGAAACTGCTCAGACAGCTAGGAGGTTGGCTTAGAAGCAGCCATACCTTGAAAGAGTGCGTAATAGCTCACTAGTCGAGTGGTTTTGCGCCGAAGATGTAACGGGGCTAAAGCACTGCACCGAAGCTACGGTACCGCACTCATTTAAATATGGTGGTGGTGATATGATGTATTATGTTTACGTATTACAAAATATCGACACGAAGAAGATGTATTACGGATACACGGAAGATCTGAGAGGCCGGGTAAGGTATCACAGGTTGAAAGGTGTTCCAGGCTATGCACAGGGATCAGAATGGAGACTTGTGTATTATGAGGCGTATTTGTCCAAAAGCGACGCGCTGCGGCGCGAAAAGGCTCTGAAGGACGGGAGGAGCGCCTACTGGCTAAAGGAACGGATCCGTGAGAGTATCGCCGCTATATTTAAATGAGTGCGGTAGGTAGGGGAGCGTTCTGTTGTAGGAAGAAGGCGTACCGAGAGGAGCGCTGGACGAAGCGGAAGTGAGAATTCCGGCATGAGTAACGAAAAACCAGGTGAGAATCCTGGTCGCCGAAAACCCAAGGTTTCCTGGGGAAGGTTCGTCCTCCCAGGGTTAGTCGGGACCTAAGGATAACCCGAAAGGGGAAGCCGATGGACAACAGGTTAATATTCCTGTACCTGTTTATGTTTGTTTGAGCGATGGGGTGACGCAGGAGGATATGTGCAGCGCACTGATGGATGTGCGTCCAAGCGTGTAGGCGTTCTGGTGTAGGCAAATCCGCACCGGAGTCAAGCTGAGGCGTGACGGGGAGCCCGTAAGGGTGAAGGAACAGACTCCATACTGCCGAGAAAAACCTCTAAGTGAGAACATAGACAGCCCGTACCGTAAACCGACACAGGTAGGTGGGGTGAGAAACCTAAGGCGCGCGAGAGAACCCTTGCTAAGGAACTCGGCAAAATGGCCCCGTAACTTCGGGATAAGGGGCGCTGGCGAATGTGAAATTGAACATATGGAGCATTTGCCAGCCGCAGTGAAAAGGCCCAAGCGACTGTTTATCAAAAACACAGGTCTCTGCGAAATCGAAGAGATGACGTATAGGGACTGACGCCTGCCCGGTGCCGGAAGGTTAAGGGGAGCGGTTATCCCGCACCTACTTTGATTCTGGAAAGGGAGGTGAGACGTTGTATTACGTTTATGTGCTTTATTCAAAAGAGCGCGAAAGAAAGTTTTACATAGGCTTTACCCGGGATGTTGAGCAAAGGCTTTTGTCTCATAATGCAGGCAGGAACCGCTCGACGAAGGGTAGTCGATGGGAACTGGTCTACTACGAAGCGTATGCCTCAAAACAGGATGCGCGGCGTCGAGAGCGCAGTTTGAAGAAGCATGGTCAAAGCCTTCGGGCTTTGAAAGAACGGATCGACGGATCGCTTCTGAGTACGGAGTTAAAGTAGGTGCGGGAGAAGCTGTGAACCGAAGCCCCGGTAAACGGCGGCCGTAACTATAACGGTCCTAAGGTAGCGAAATTCCTTGTCGGGTAAGTTCCGACCTGCACGAATGGCGTAACGATTTGGGCGCTGTCTCGGCAAGGGGCTCGGTGAAATTGTGGTACCGGTGAAGACGCCGGTTAGTCACGGCTGGACGGAAAGACCCCGTGAAGCTTTACTGTAGCTTGCCATTGTTGTTTGCGATATGATGCATAGGATAGGTGGGAGGCGATGAAGTGTGTCTTTTGGGATGCACTGAGCCGTTGGTGGAATACCACCCTTCATATTGCGGGCAACTAACCATGGAGCAAAGCTCTGGGACAGTGGCAGGTGGGCAGTTTGACTGGGGCGGTCGCCTCCGAAAGAGTAACGGAGGCGCGCAAAGGTTCCCTCAGGCTGATTGGAAACCAGCCGAAGAGTGTAAAGGCATAAGGGAGCTTGACTGAGAGACCGACGGGTCGAACAGGAACGAAAGTTGGTCTTAGTGATCCGGTGGTCCCGAATGGAAGGGCCATCGCTCAACGGATAAAAGCTACTCCGGGGATAACAGGCTGATACCGCCCAAGAGTTCACATCGACGGCGGTGTTTGGCACCTCGATGTCGGCTCGTCACATCCTGGGGCTGAATCACGTCCCAAGGGTTGGGCTGTTCGCCCATTAAAGTGGCACGCGAGCTGGGTTCAAAACGTCGTGAGACAGTTTGGTCCCTATCCACCGTGACCGTAGGATACTTGAGGGGGTCTGCACCTAGTACGAGAGGACCGGTGTGGACAGACCACTGGTGTACCAGTTGTTCCGCCAGGGGCAGAAGCTGGGTAGCTATGTCTGGAACGGATAAGCGCTGAAAGCATCTAAGCACGAAGCCGGCCCCAAGATAAGGTATCCCTGAAGGACCCTTGAAGAATACGAGGTTGATAGGCCGGGGGTGTAAGCATGGCGACATGTTAAGCTGACCGGTACTAATCGTCCGATTGACTTGATCTTAATCTCTTTCCTTTACTTCTTACAAACTTCTCTCTCTCTTTTTCAACGAAGCCCGGTGGCTATGGAGAAGGGGCCACACCTGTTCCCATTCCGAACACAGAAGTTAAGCCCTTCATCGCCGATGGTACTGCATGGGAAGCTGTGTGGGAGAGTAGGTCGCCGCCGGGCACTATCCCTTTAAACGGAGCCTGTCCAAGGCGCCTGACACTTGTCTTTTCCCCAATAAACCGCCATCCGTCTGCTCGAAATACCTTACAGGTATGACTTCGCATCCGGATAACGATTTCTTGAGGAAAATCCAAGCGTCAGTCATCCATGTCCAGGCTCCGTTTAAAGGGATGCATGTGTCACTGGTGTGATCTACATGGATGTGAGTCAGTATTAAGCCTTTTTCATATATTAGTATGAAGAAGGCTTTTTTTTTTGTAGATATAAAAGTCCCTCCGCTAAAAGTTTGTACGAACACCCAGGTATCCGAATGGCTGGATAGCATCAAACTTTTAGTGGAGATATTATTTTTACGGGGACCCCCGTGAGTCAGTATAAAGCCTTGTTTGTCAGTGTGACAGACAGGGCTTTTTTATATAGCTATATAAAATATTTCGTAAAAAGTATTGATTTTATTAAGAACTCTTGTTATTCTCTATATTGTGAAAGCAATAATTATTTATTCTTAATAATGATGAACTCATTGTTATGAAAGGAGCATCATGGAAAAGGACAAGCCTGTCC
>Ga0209614_1000015_pt1 | contig 136536 bp, 139 predicted proteins | sample BlaSprsedimmetaG_FD_185484 | JGI IMG/M metagenome (GOLD analysis project Ga0209614, IMG submission 185484) | Hot spring sediment bacterial and archeal communities from California, USA to study Microbial Dark Matter (Phase II) - Blank Spring... ... | reverse complement strand
GAATCACATCTCCCGGTGGAGTTCTGCGCAGAGCCCCCATCTGCGATTCTCTCGCGGGAACCGGGAGACGCATTTCTGGTCAACAGGGGCAGGTCAGATGATTCGGGATACGTCTTTGGCGACATTGTCGCCGGGAGGCTGGACCCCGGGCAGGGTCTTGTCCACGTTGAGTGCTCATGCCGGACGGTCTGGGTGTGGGATGGAGGCGATAGGGAGCTCGGAGAGCACCTGGCGCAAATAACGGACTATACAGTGGAAAAAGCGCAAAGCAGCCCGCAGACAGCGACGAAGACGAGGACCATCAGAGGGTGCAGTCCCGGCGAACCGGTTTTTGTAAACGGGATTGTGGTGGGGACAGCCACGGCGTCCTCGGTGGTGCTGAGCGCTCCCGACGGCATGCTCACATGCGTTGCCGGGATCGCACCGAAGTCGCACGGGATTGAAAAACTTCAGTGCAGAGGCCTGCTGGATCTCGCCTCAGCATGGTGCAAGACCGGAATCCTGCGCGCATCAGGCGCGCAGCATGCAGGTGAGGGCCGCGGCCGGGGGCGCATTCTGGTTATCGACCACTGCGGGCACGAGATCTACCGCAGGCTCAGCGGCGAGGTATGCGGCGTGCTCAGTATCGGCGACGATACCACCGCCGTATGCGCACATATCTGTGCTCATCGAGGGGTTCCGGTCTTCGGGGTTGTTGACGGCGACTGCGACGGGATCATCGAGGCGGCTTACGCACCGGGCTCCGTGGTGGTGGAAGCGCTCGAGGAACGCGATGATGATCTCGGCACCGAGATCGCGGGAAGCCTTGACGGTATGCTGTACGATTGGTCTGCATGGACAGCGAGCATGCTGCAGGCATTGAAGGGGAGGGTGCGGGTGGTGGTTGATCTGCAGGATACCCCATGAACCTCTGTGCACAGTGCAAGGGGAAGGGGCTGTGCGGGCGATCGAAGTGCCCCGTCACCAGCAGGTTTCAGGCGGCGATCTCGATGAAGCCGACGGACTCCTACATGGGCGAAGCACCCTCGGTATTCGTGGGAAGCAGGGGATTTCCCCGCATGAGCGCGGGTCCTCTTCTCACCGGAGAACCGGACAGCCCGAAAGAGTGGCTGCGCAGGGGATACTCCATCGACGATATCGTCGGCGTGCGCGCACGGACCATCCGGGGGAACGCCGGACTCGCATCGGTGCAGGGCGCCCTCTGCGAAGTCGCCCTGTCCGCGGTTCCGGTCGATGTTGAGGCGCGTTTTCACAGCCCGGTCCGCTTCGATCTTACCTTTGACGGGACACTCGCACCTGTCGGGATGAAAGGCGCACTGAAAACGATTTCAGTGCTCGACAATGCGAAACCGGAGCGGCCGGTGGACCGCGTCACCTCCGATTACGATTTGCGAGCAGCGGACGCGGTTCGCGTGCTCTTCGCCGAGGGGATCGACGAGCGCCGCATCACCCAGCTTCTCTCTGCGGGGCTGCTCGGGGTGAAGCGGCACGCGGTACCAACGCGCTGGGCGATTACGGCGGTCGACGACACGCTGTCGGCAGGATTGCGAACGCAGATCTCCCGTGCGCCGCCGCTCGATACCATCCAGCTGTATAGCGCAGAACTCTTTGCGAACCGCATTATAATCCTCATGATCCCGGGTCAGTGGAGGTTCGAGATGATTGAGCAGTGGGAGAAGCAGAGCATCTGGTCGCCGGAGACCGAAACCATCCTTTCCGACGGAGAGAAAGACATAAAAAGCGGCTATTCTCCCATTGCCGGGGCGTACTATTCGGCACGTCTCGGGCTTGCGGAGCACCTCGCACGGATAGGCCGCAGTGCCAGTATCCTTGTGATCCGCCGTATACGCAGCGGATATTGGGCTCCACTCGGGACATGGGTGATCAGGGAGGCCGTCCGCCGGGCGATACAGGAGAAGCCCGAGCATGTCGAGAGCCTCGATGCGGGGGTGGCCCGTATATGCCAGATTATGGGATCCGGGAAATGGATCGGGTACAGCACCCTGATTCCGGAAATAAAGACGCAAAAAACACTCTTCGACTTTGCGTTAAAATTATAAATGGTTATATTTTCGAAAGGTACAGCACTGGTAATGAGAGGAAAACTCGTTTCAGCATTCATCCTGATCGCACTCCTCGCCACCCTCATTCCCCCAGCTCAGGCAGGGGTTGCTTCCGGAATGAGCGGGGCGACAACCAGTGCCGTTACCCTCAATTCACATGACTACTTCAACATTTTCGTAGCCGCACTCATCATATTGAATGTCTTTTTCGTCCTTCTTTACAAGATCAGCCGGCGCCAGTCGCCCAAAAAAGAGATCTCCCGGTTTGTGCACCTCGTTGTATCACTGCTCGCCTTTCTGCTCATCGCTATCGGCAGTGTCCTCGTGATCATCGTCGCCCTCGTGCTGATCACGATATCGACGGATATTACCGCGTTTTCGAGTGCGTTTGATTTCTTCACCTACTTCTTTACAGAGGGCAGCACCGTCTTCGGGATCATCCTTGCGGGCTCCTCAGGGCTTCTTCTCTTCCTGATCGGGTATTATATGCTTATTCTGCTCCACGGAAACCCGCTCACCGATACAACTGCCATGCCGACGGGGAGCGGTGCAGTCTCGAAAGGGACCGACCTGCAGAAGACCATCACACCGACCAACCCCAACCTGCGGTTCAAGGTGGTGAAAAAGGATACTGGAAAACCGGTTCCTGATGTCAAGGTGATACTGAAAAAACGCGAGGGTATTACTTTCCACACCAAATTCACCGATTTCAACGGCGAAGTCCGTTTCGAAAATGTAGAGGGGCATGCCTATGACTGGCAGGCCTTTGTCGAGGGAGACGAGACCAGGGAGATGTTCCGCGTCATGCAGGTGTAATCCTTTTTTTATATCGTTCTTTTACCTGCTCCAGCGTCTCGATCTCGTCGACGCTCTTGTCGTCGCGCAGACGGACAAAACGCGGGAAGCGAAGTGCGAACCCGCTGCGATAATTCGGGCTCTGTTGAATTTCGGCATATCCAACTTCGAAGACCGTCCCGGGCTCAAAGGTGACCTCCTTGCCGGAATGCGCAATCATGGAGTCCTTCAGAAGCGCATAGATTTCGGCCAGCATCTCGTCCGAAAAACCCGTTGCCACCTTCCCCACGGGCAGGAGCTCGCCCTCGTCCTGGCAGGCGAGCAGGAATGACCCGAACACGCGGGCACGTCTGCCCTCACCCCACTCGGCTCCGATGACCACAAGGTCCATGGTATCCACAGCGGGCTTGATCTTCACCCACTGCCTGCCGCGGACGCCGGGCGAGTATCGGGAATCGGGCGCCTTGAGCATGATGCCCTCGTGGCCCGCGTCCAGTGCGCTGCGGTAGAACGCCTCGATAGCCTGCGGGTCCGCGCTCCTCACCTGCGGCGCGATATGGGCGCGGAGCGTGGTTTCGAGCAGCTCGCGCCGCACATGGAAGGGCTCGTCCAGCAGCGTCCTCCCATCGAGATAGAGCAGATCAAACACCATCGGGATCATCTCGATCTGCTCCACATGCGCGTCGATATCGTGTTTCCTGCGGAAACGCCGCAGCACGTACTGGAACGGCAGTGTCCGTCCGTCCCTGACCGCCAGCACCTCCCCGTCGAGGATCACGTCATGGTCGGTGGCCCGCGAGAGCTGCGCCACAATATCGGGGAGTGCGGTGGTGACCTCTTCCAGTTTGCGGGAGTAGATGCGGCACACCTCTCCCGTTTTATGAAACTGAAACCTCGACCCGTCGTACTTAAACTCAGCGGCGACCTCCCCGCCATTCTTCATCATATCCTCGATGGTCCCCTGCTGTGCGAGCATCATTTTGACGGGGCGGAACGGCTCGATGACGACAGTGCGGAGCGCATCCGGACCAGTCTTCGCCAGCAGCGCAACTTCGCCGAGATCATTGGCCAGCTGGTGGGCATGCTCCACCAGTGACGCATCCACCTGATACGCCCTGGCGATCGCATCCCGCATATTCCCCTCGCCCATCCCGATCCTGAGTTCGCCGAGCAGGAGGCGGGCGATGTAGCGGCCCTCGAGGGGCTGCGCATCGGCGAGGAGTTTTCGTATCACCTTCAGTTTCTCGCGCTGCGTGCGCGTCCCCTCAATGCGGGCGAGGTACTCGAAATCGCGATAGATCTCCACCAGATCAAGGGATTTTGAAAAAAACGAGGTCTGTTCCTTGGAGGAGAGCAGGTGCTCGAGCGCGATGCCCACATCCCCCACCCGGTTGATCTCGTCGATCACATCACCCTTCTTCTTCCCCGCCACATAGGCAACCGCCTCGAAGAGCAGATTGGGCCCGATGCCCACTTTGAGCGGGCTCCAGTCGGGGAAGATCTTTCCCATTAAAAACCGCACGAATACGGGCAGCTCCTCCTCGCTGAGCGGAGGGATGGCCTTACTGACGACATCGATCATCTCGAGCCGGCCCGATATCCCTTCGAGGTGCTCACAGAGCTGTGAAAAAGCGATAAAATCCATATTTCACCGTTGCATTTCCTGTACGTTTCCGGCCATCATCGAGGGTTCCTACACCTGCATGGTCTCGGTGATTTCATGCTGTCTGGCCACCCGGAGAGGAATGCTGCCGGCGAAGAGCCCCAGCCCTCCGGCGCTTGCAGCAGCGGCAAGGGCGATTTCGGGACGGTTGTTCACCTCGCTCAGGTGGGCAAGGGTTACCGCATGCAGATCGTCCGCCAAAGACTTGAGGCAGGCCGCACAGGCGGAATTGGAGAGATGCCCCCGCTTTACATCGCGAATACGTTTCTTGAGAAATGCCGGGTACGGGCCGTTTTTTAGCATTTCCGGGCAATGGTTACTCTCGATGACAAGGGCATCGCACCGCCGCAGCCGTTCGAGCATGACGGGGGACACCTCACCGGTATCGGTACAGCAGCCCACCTCGAGATCATGTTCACGTATGCAGAACCCGCACGGTTCGATGGCGTCGTGCGAGGTTGCAAACGGCTCGATGAAGAAGTCGCCGAGGGAGAGGGATTCTCCGCACCGGCATGCCGTGGTTTGCAGCGGTTTTCTCGAGCCCCGCCGGTGATCGAGGTATTCGGCGAGCGTCCCCCTCGTCGCGACCACGGGGAGGCCCAGTCTGCGGGCGAGCACATCAACCCCGCGGATGTGATCGGTGTGTTCATGGGTGACGAGAATTGCCTCGATCCGGTCGGCGCTGCCACCTGCGGCCTCAAGCCGCCTGAGGATTTCCCGCCCACTCAGCCCTGCATCGACGAGGAGGGCCCCGGTGCTACCTTCGATGTAGATGCAGTTTCCTTTGCTGCCGCTTGCGAGGACGCAGACATTCATCCTCCTACTGGTATCTCCTCACGCCATATAACAGCACCCGAAGGGAACCAGGTCATTCCTTTTTGTTCTCTTCCAGCTCCACCAGAACCGGGGCGATTGTCCCGGTATTGACGCAACGCTTCGCGAGTTTGGTGAGTTTCCTGCAGTAGAAGATATGGGATATCTGGAAACTCACCAGAAGGCCAAAGCAGAACGTGGTGACGCTGATGAGCAGATAGCTCAGCGGATCGATCATCGCCCGCCACCCCCGCGGCAGCGCATGGCAGTCCCTTCCATGGATTTCACGACTCCCTCTCCAGTTCATCGATGAGCGGCTCGATTGAATCGGCATCCCTGACCCCTTCCGCGACCACGACAAACCGTCGCCGGTAATATTCGGTCGTGGCGACATAGCCTGCGAGCAGTCCGATCGCAAAGGTCAGAGTGCCAATTACCCCGTAAATGAGAAGATCAGACATCATTGGGCGATACAGTGACATATGCCCCCCTATGCCAAATAGATATTGAAACGTCTGCGGGCGTTTGTAGTTATTCGTCGCTCCCGGCAAAACAGCCTGCAGAAAAAACGTTAAAAACGGCGTTTTTAGTAGATAGGAGCGATATATTCACTCCAATAACCATAAAAGAGAAGGAAAATGCATATTACTTTGTCATTACCTGTTATCTTACCGTAAGGTGGACGATGCTCGCCTTGACAGAAGCCCGGACGCTCGATCCCGGGGTGAGCCCCATCTCTTTCACCGTGTCTCGTAGAACCGTGGCGACGAGGGGAAACCCGCAGTCGATGGAGACCCGCATCAGAGGGCCCATGGGCGTGAACCGGGTGATAATCCCCTCGAATGCATTCCGGGCGCTCGACCGCGCGCTTGAGGGCGGCGCCAGGGTCACATCTTCCGCGCGGAAACAGGCGGCAACCTCCTCTCCCTCCGGAAGGTCAGAGACGGCAATGATCGTCGCCGCCCCAGTCTCAACTCTCACCACGTGATCGCTGCTGGAGACGATCCTGCCCTCAAGGACATTTTCGATGCCCACAAACCGCGCCACCTCACAGGTCTCCGGTGCGTTGAAAATCCGCTCCACATCGTTCTCGGCAGCGAGCTTTCCCTCGATGATGACCGCCACGCGGGTGGCAAGGCGCATGGCCTCATCACGGGCGTGCGTCACCTGGACAATGGTGAGATCGCGCGTCCGGTGTATCTCCCGCAGATCCTCGATGAATTTTTCTTTGGTCAGGGGGTCGAGCGCTGAGAACGGCTCGTCCAGAAGGAGAATATCAGGATCCACGGCCAGTGCACGGGCGATCGCCACCCGCTGCTGCTCCCCGCCCGAGAGGGTAAGGGGATGTCGATCGCGGAGCGTTCCGATGTTGAAGGCCGCAAGGAGATCCTCAACTTTTTGTTCAATGGTGTGGCGGTCCACTCCCTGCATCTTCAGCCCGAAGGCGATATTTTTGGCAACGGTCATGTGCGGAAACAGGGAATAATCCTGATAGACCAGGGATACGCGCCTGTATTCGGGAGGGATACCGACAACATTCTCGCCGCGCAGGAGGATGCGCCCGGATTGCGGCGAGTGGAGGCCGGCGATTCCCTCGAGAAGCACCGTTTTTCCCGCACCGGACGGGCCGAGGATAAAGTAGAAGTCACCCTGTCGAATCTTGAATGAGACATCCCTGAGGGAGAAGTTCCCCAGCCGCAGGGAGACGTGGTCAAACTCGATCATCGTACCTCCCCGTGTAGCGCGTGAGAAGGCGCAGGATAATAAAAGCCGCAAAGCAGGCGAGGATCATCACGAACGCAACGGTGCTGCTTGCCTTGATACCGCTGGTAGTGAAGGTGTAATAGATGAGGGTCGAGATCACGAATGGGTAGTAGGCGATCATGATAATGGCAGCGAACTCGCCGATGGCCCTGCCCCAGGCAAGGATACTTCCGTTGAAAATATGGCGCACGCTCAGGGGGAGCACCACGCGTGTGAAGGTCTGGAACCGGGTGGCTCCCAGCGTCCTCGCCACGTTCTCGAGGTGTACCGGGACCTTTTCAAACCCCTCCCGCACCGAGTTGACGTAATAGGGCGCCGAAACAAAGAGCATGGCTACAACGATGCCCGGATAGGCATCTTCGAAAGATATCCCCATCTCATAGAGCGGCGCCCCCAGAAGCCCCCTCCGCATGAACAGGAGGTAGACCAGGATGCCGGCGACGGTGTGGGGGAGCATGATGGGAATGTCCACAAGGCCCTCCACCACTCCTTTGCCACGGAAATCGGTGCGTGCAAGGACGTAGGCGAGCGGAGTGCCGACAATCATGAGGATGAAAACGGCATTCAGCCCTGCCCCCATGGTCACCGCGATTGCATTGATCACGCCGCTGTCCGTTGCCGTCGCAATGAGAAACGGGATATCGGACAGCTGCGTTGCCGCCACATTGAGCAGCGCGAGCACGGTCAGCCCGATAATAAGCCCGCCGATCAGGGAAAACGAGATGATACAGGGATCAGGTAGACGGGAGGTGGTGCGCATGGCATATCACTGAAATATTCTGAATTTTCTAGTTTTTATACGAAAGTATCGCTGATTCAAATTTCAACTATTGCCGTTAAACATTCGGGCATGGAAATGAAAAGAATTAGGATTGTTGCTCGACAAGGAGACCAAGATCCCCAGGAACATCAAGGTAGCCTCCCGCCGGAACGATGGGCGGCTGTCCATCCTCTTCCATAATCCTCTGTCCTGTCTGACCGATCAGCATCTCCACAAAGGCGAGACCGAGCTCAGGATTGTCGGCATTCGACGGCACGGTGACGCCGTAGACGATGGGGCTCGCCGTCTGGGTCACACCTCCGCACTCCTCCTTCACCCGAGCATAGGTATCGGCATACGCGATCGAGGAGAGGTCGATCGGCTCGGGAAGCTCCACGAATTTCAGATCGTTCTGGACGGCCACGCTGCGGTACTCCCACGCATAATCGATGCCGCCGGACTGCACCATCTGCACGAGCTCCACGCTCTTGGGCCGGATCGAGAGCTGGCCGGTGGGCTCGGGGTTACTGGCGTCGATCAGGAAGACCCCGTCTTCCTCGGTCACCGTGATCTTGCTGTTCTTGCCGATAGTGTTCTCGAAGATCTGATCGTCGCCGTAGTGCAGTTCAGCGAGCTGGATGACCATGGGTGTGCGGTAGCCGCAGGGGTCGAGGTTCGGGTCGGAGAACGCCCAGCGCACATTATCGCGGGCCAGGATCTCGTACCAGTTGTCGGCGTTGATCTCATCGGCATACAGGCTCTGGTCGGTGTAGGTCAACACCATTGTATTCTTGGCGAAGGTAGCATACCAGGTCGCATCCTCGGGCACCATGAGCGTGGGGATGAGGGCATAATCCGCCGATGCGAGGACGTCGGCGCGCTTGTCAAGCTCGACGACCTCCTTGATTATCGCCGTGCTCCCGCCGGGGCGGAGCTGTACATCCACATGCGGGTAGGCTGCCTCAAACTCCGCTTCCATCTTTTCGAAGGGGCTGGTCAGGCTGCCGGCATGGAATATTACGAGAGTCTTCGCCCCGGTGTTCTGCGGGACCTGATCCGTCTCCGTGCCCGTGCACCCGCACAAAAAAACTGCGGCGCAGAGCACCGCAGTAAGCACAGGAATGACATGCGTGAGTTCCATGGAACACATATTCATTGCCATTCTGCATAAAGTTTTACATTTTATTGTTTACATTTAAAATATGTTAAATTAATACTATTTACTTCAGGACGGGGCCGTTCTCAGGAACGTAAGAAGGTCAGGGTGAAGCCCCCCAGGATGCCGAAACCCATAACCCCTCAGACACCGATTTTTTTTCCGCTATGTGGAAGGCGCTGGAGATTGATGACTGGACGGCCACCCGGCGGTCGAGCCTCGACGAAGTACGGCCTGCCGTGGGGGAGATCATCGGCAGGGTGAAGAGCGAGGGCGACGCCGCACTGTTCGCGCTTACCCGGCAGTTTGACGGAATCGACCTCGAGCAGCTCGCGGTCACCGAGGAAGAGCGCGACCAGGCCTTCGAGGATGTCGACTACCGCCTCACCGAGAGCCTCATCGAGGCGGAAGCGCGCATCACCCGGTTCCACGAGCTGCAGAAGCCGGATGATCTCTGGCTGCAGGAGGTGGAACCGGGCATCACCCTCGGGGTCAAGACCACGCCCCTGCACCGGATCGGCTGCTATGTGCCCGGCGGGCGGGCGGCGTACCCCTCGACCGCATTGATGACCGCCGTTCCCGCACGTGTGGCAGGCGTCGCGGAAATATGCTGCTGCTCCCCGCCACCGATTCACCCGCTCACCATCCTCGCCCTTGACATCGCCGGCGTCGACGAGATCTACCGGGTGGGCGGCGCACAGGCGATCGGCGCCATGGCGCTGGGCACGGAAACCATCGCACCGGTACAGAAGATCGTGGGGCCCGGAAACGTCTATGTCACAGCGGCAAAGATGCTCCTGCGCGACCACGCGGAGATCGATTTCCCCGCGGGCCCCAGCGAGATCGGCATCATCGCCGACGGGAGCGCCAACCCCACCTTCATCGCCGCGGACATTCTCGCCCAGGCGGAGCATGACCCCCATGCCGCCTGCGTCCTCGTCACCACCGACCCCGATCTCGCCGGCGCGGTGGGGGCAGAGGTGGTCCGGCTTTCCGCGAATGCACCGAGAAAGGATATCATCGACCAGGCACTGGGCAATTCCGGCTATATCATCGTGGACGACCTCGCCGCCGGCGTCGAGGCAATCGACGCAATCGCCCCCGAACACCTCTCCATCCAGGTGGCGGACACCCTCGCCGTCCTGACCAGAGTGCGCAATGCGGGATCGATCTTCGTCGGCCCGTTCGCGCCGGTGGCCTGCGGCGATTACGCCTCGGGGACCAATCACGTCCTTCCCACGGCGGGTTATGCCGCACTCTACTCGGGCCTCGACGTGCGCCACTTCTGTAAAACCTCGACCGTCCAGATCATCGACCGGGGCGGACTCGAGGCCATCGGCGACGTGGTCGAGGCGCTCGCCGATGCGGAGGGGCTGCATGCCCACGCCGAATCGGTGCGCATCAGGCGCACCAGTCCCGATTAACTTTGTTCACGGGAAGCGGTACCCGGCACTCCGGCTTTGATACGTTTTCCCGTCCCCTCTCATTCCGGTGCCCCGGAGGGATTGCATCGCAGGCGGACGAGCGCAATGATCATGCCCAGCCCATCCGCACCCCCCACGCGGGAGTCTCCGCGGTTGATCCACCGTATGGGCACCTCCTCGATCCTGCACCCGGCATTCTGCAGGCGCCAGAGGAGTTCCACGTCGAATTCGAAGCCCTTCGAGACCATCGATGGTAGCACCACATCGAGGGGATCCCTGCGAAACGCTTTCGCCCCGCACTGGGTGTCCCGGAAGTCCAGTCCGAAGAGCACCCGCACCAAGGCGTTGAATATCCTGCTTTGCAGACGGCGCCACCACCCCTGGGCGATCACGATCTTCGAACCTTGCAGCCAGCGTGAGCCGATGGCTGCCTCGGCCCCCTCGAGCATCGCAAAGAGCTTCATCATCTCCCCGAGCGGGGTCGATCCGTCGGCATCCATGAATCCCACGAAGGGCGTATCTGCCGCCTTTATGCCCTCCAGAACGCCTCCGCCTTTGCCAAGGCGATACCCGAACTCAAGGCAGAGGAGCGAGAGTTCGGGATGGCGATCCGCGAACCTGCGGATGGTTTCGGCGGTGGCATCGTTTCCGTCGCACACAAACACCAGATGTCCTTCGAAACCACCCAGATCGTTTAAGAGCCGGTCGATGCGCTCCGCTTCATTATAGGCGGGGACAACGATGGTGCACTGATCCCAACTGACCACGGTCGCTCTTCACCCGGGATTCAGCACACCAGTTTATCCACGATCGCTTCAGCAAACGCTTCTGCCACCGAAGGGCCCGCCGCCGTAATCAGGTCCATGTCTGCAACCACCGGAATGTCGACGAGCACAGTACCGCCCTTTTTCATTTCCTTCACGGAGGCAGGACTCCGAAATACCGTCGCCTCCCGGCCCTTGAGGATGCCGGCTTTCGCGAGCACGACCGGGGAGAGACAGATCGCGGCGACCACACTTCCTGACTCAAAGAATGTCCTGACGAGGTCCTGCAGCGCTGCATTGTCCCAGAGATGGTCCTGCGCTCCTATCCCGCCCACGATCACGATGCCCGCATACTCATCAGAAACGACCTTGTCCAGCGCAAGGGTGGCTTCGGCGGTTGCACCCAGCATCCCCGAACATATCCCGGTCTTTGTGGACGCGATATCATAGCCAATGCCGTGGCGATCGAATACGGAACGAGGTACTTCAAGTTCCTCATCCCTGAAATTCTCGGGTGCGATGACCAGCAGCAGTTTCATGCAACAGTGTGGATGCAGAGGTACAAAAACTCTACCGCTCTTCTCCTGCGCACCGGAGAAGAAGAGAGGGGAACCTCACCCCGGGATCATGCGATTCTGATCATGAATTATTTTCCTGCAAATATTTTTATGGCAGTATAGTAATACTACCCCCCGTCCCCATTCGCAGAAAGACCGCGAGCCTGCGATGTATCATAGCCAGAATACCTGTACATCGCAGCTGAGACCGCCATAATCGCGTGAGCTTGCTGCATGCACGAATGCAGGGAAGCCACCGAGCACACACCCACCGCGCGAGAGGGATAGTTACGAATGACAGGGGGAAGTTGACGAATGCAACGAGTATTGAAAGGTGCCGCCCTCATCGTCCTGGTGATGATGTGCCTCGGATGTGGAACCGCGGCGGCGTTCGAACTCTCGGTCGTATGGAACACCACCTACGGCGATGAGGAGACAAACGAATCGGCATATTCGATTATTCAAGCAGAGAATGCGAGCCTGATCTTCGCGGGAGACACGGATGCGCAGGGCGCCGGGCTGGCCGACGCGTGGCTCGTGCTGCTCGATGCAGATGACGGGGCGCTGCTCTCGGACGCGGCGTATGGAACGCTCCTGAACGACACCGCATTCGACGTCATCCAGAGCGATGACGGCAGCATCGTCTTCGCTGGAAGCACGGCCCTGCCGCTCGAGGGCGACCTGTACCACACCGATGCATGGGTGGTCGGGATCAACGCCACGGGAGATGAGGTGCTGAACCGGACCTTCGGCGGGCCCGAGGTCAATGCCTCGGCATACACGATCATCCAGACCGGTGACGGGGGGTACCTCTTCGTGGGCAGTATCGAGGGCTACGAATCCGAAAACACCGATGCGTGGATGGTGAAGATCAATGCCACCGGCGAAGAGGAATGGAACAGCCGCTTCGGCGGGGAGAGGAACGACACCGCCTTTTCGGTGATCGAAGACGAGGAGGGGAATTTCCTGCTTGCGGGCTCCACCGAGTCGTTTGAGGCCGAAGAAGCCGACGGCTGGGTGGTGAAGACGAACAGCACCGGCATGGAGCTCTGGAATGCGACCTTCGGCGGCGCAGGAAACGACACGGGATGGGATATATTCCAGGAAAATGCCCAGAACTTCTCGTTTGTCGTCACCACCACCTTCTTCACCGGCGAGAACCGTACCGACACCGATGCGTGGTACCTGCGGTTCAACGCCACGGGAGCTCCCCTGCTCGAAGCAACCTACGGCGGGCCTGATGTCAATGCCACGGCACGCTCCGCCGCAGATACTCCCGATGGAGGCCTTCTGGTCGCCGGGAGCATCGAGGACTACGGATCCGGCAACGTCGACGCGTGGCTGATCAAACTCGATCCGAGCGGCGAGGAGGAGTGGAATGGTGCACTGGGAGGATCAAACCAGGATCTCGCCCGGTCGATCATCCGCATCTCCGAGACTGCTTACGTGTTTGCCGGCGTGTTCAATGTGACCGCGGATGAGCAGCCGCCCTCCCCGGACGCCTGGGCGGTCAGGCTGGACGAGGTGATCGAACCGGCGCCGGCACCTTCGCCCGGACCGACGCCCGGCCCTGCGCCTGTACCAACGCCCAAACCCACGCCGGTCCCGAAACCGGTTCCCAGGGCCAAGATCGGCGACTTCGTCTGGGAGGACCGCAACGGCAACGGCATCCAGGAGAGCGGCGAGCCCGGCATCAAGGGGGTCAAGGTCATCCTCTACGATGCCGAGGACGTACAGATCAGGTCGAGAACCACGGATTCCGAGGGCCGCTACTGCTTCTGCAGCCTGAAAGCGGGCACCTATTCGCTCCGGTTCATCCGGCCGGAAGGCTATGTATTCACCCTCGAGGAGCAGGGCGCAAACCCGGCCCTCGACAGCGACGCGGACACCACCACCGGCAGGACGGGGCCGATTGAACTTTCCGAGAACGAGAAAGATAGAACATGGGACGCAGGCCTGGTGAACGTCTCGACCATCGGAATCGATGTCGAGAAGGCAACGAACGGCGAGGATGCGGACGAGCCGCCGGGCCCGTCGATCCCCGTCAACGCCACGGTGAACTGGACCTACAACGTCACCAACACCGGGCTTGTGCCGCTCTTCGAGATCGAGCTGCTCGATGATGTGATCGGCTCTATCAGCGGCCCGGCGAGCGGCGATGACGCCGACGGCATCCTCGAGGTTGGAGAGACGTGGGTCTACGAGGCCAACGGCACCGCCGACGCGGGTCAGTATGCAAACAACGCCACGGCGAGCGGCACTTTCTCCACGGCACAAGTGGATAACTCGGACCCGAGCCACTACAACGGCACCGGGGCATTCGAGGCGAGGATAGAGCTTGAAGTGTACATCCAGGACCCTGTGTCCGGCATCTATCTCGAAGCCAATGAACCGCCGGGAGTCGTATTCACGAGGACGGGGCCGGACATCCAACCTTATTATTCCGTGACCAATACCGGCGACGTCGACCTCATCAACGTGGAAATCGATGAACTCGCTTACGAGGTTGGATATGGAGATCCGAGCGATTGGGCCAAAACAGTCGGCCCCTTTGGGGACATTGGAGATGATAGCATCCTGAGCCCGGGAGAAACATGGGAATACCAGTATCCCGAGAGGGGGCCCGATGCTGATTGCGTATACGGAGAGAGATTACGAATATGGACAGCTAATGTAACCGCACAGGATCCGGCAGGCAATGTGGTGACCGACACCGACGTGGCATATTATACCCTGCCTCCGTGTGCAGCCATCGATCTGGAAAAGTACGCCAACGGTGAGGATGCGGACGAGCCGCCGGGGGTTATCTTCGAAAATGCGAATGACACGGTCAACATCACCTACACCGTGACCAACATCGGTGAATATTCACTCGAGAATGTAGTACTCACCGATCCCATGGTGACCGTCGAGGGGCCCCTCAATGATAATGGCGATGGCGTACTGGGTCATTTTGAAACATGGAATTACCGCGTGCGGCCGGGGGAGGAACCGACAGCGGGGACCGGCGAGCACATGAACACCGCTACGGTGACCGCACGTGATTATCAGGGCAACGAGGTGAACGACACCGATGTGGCGTACTGGACCGGGCCGGAGGCGGGAGGAGCAGCTTCTATCGATCTGGAGAAGTACATCTTTGACCCTGCATCCCGAGAATACGTCGAAGCCGACGAACCGCCGGGTGTCGTCTTCGAAACCGACGATCTGTCAGTCGTCCACACCTTCACCGTGACCAACACGGGCGACGTCGACCTCTCTGACGTGGAGCTTAAAGACAGCTATGTGGTGATATCCGGCCCAAAGGATGAAGATGGCAACGATGTGCTTGATAGTGTTCTTGGTCCGGGAGAAACATGGCACTACGATGTGCCGATAGGGGAGGACCCCGATTCGGGGCACGACGAGCACATGAACACCGCCACCGTGACCGCACGAGATCCGGCAGGCAATGAGGTGACCGACACCGACGTAGCATACTGGACCGGGCCCCCGTGGGCGGCCATCGAACTCGAGAAGTACGTCAACGGAGTGGATGCAGACGACCCCCCGGGGGTCATCTTCGAAAATGCGAATGACACGGTCATTATCACCTACACCGTGGAAAACACGGGCAACAGGTATCTCTCAAATGTGGTGCTATCTGATCCCATGGTGACAGTCGAGGGCCCCCTCGATGGTGATGGCGATGGCTTCCTGAGTTCAGGAGAAACATGGAATTACCGCGTGCGGCCGGGGGATGAACCGACAGCGGGGACCGGCGAGCATATGAACACCGCCACGGTGTCCGCTCAGTACTATGATTCGATCTGGACGCATCGCTTCATCGAGGTGAACGACACCGACGTGGCATACTGGACCGGGCCGGAGGCGGGTGGCGTCCCCGCCATCGGCCTTGAAGTGCAGGTGGATGGCGAGACCAATCCAGCATCGCCGGGGCCGGATGTGCCGGTAGACGAGCCGGTTTCGCTGTTCTTCTACGTCACCAACACCGGTGAGGTCGGCCTCACCAGTATAGCCCTCAGTGCTGACGGCTTTACCGCTTCGGGCACCGGCGAGGGCGACGACGGCAACGACATCCTCGATCCGGGCGAAACGTGGGGCTTCGAGACGTCGGTGGACGCAGTCGAGGGAACGCAGCAGATCGATGCCTCGGTTAGCGCGGAGGATCCGGAAGGCTCTGAGGTGAGCGACAGCCAGACTGTCTACTACACCGGTGTCGTGGAAGATCAGGGTGTCGATGAAGAAAACGGAGAACCGTTCGACGGTGAGGACGGTGAGCCGGTCGATGGAGAAAACGGGGAACCGGTCAACGGCGAGAACGGTGAGCCGGTCGATGAGGATAACGGGGAACCGGTCAACGGCGAGGACGGTGAGCCGGTCGATGAGGAAAACGGGGAACCGGCCAATGGTGAGGACAGTGAGCCGGTCGATGAGGAAAACGGGGAACCGGTCAATGGCGAGGATGGAGAGCCTGTCAACGGGGGAGGGGGAACGATACTGTAACCCACGCGTCATCCTATCAACCCCGGATCCCCGCTCTCCCGCGGGCGCATTCTCTCCCGGAAATGAGAGAATTCATGCCTGCAATCCGGCCCACTTCACTTTTTTTCGCCGCGATGGATCCGGATAGTTGCACAGGAGACACCCTTCGCCGTTTCCTCATGACGGCGAAGCACTGCAGGCGTCTCAGTCATCTCGCGCTCTGCCATGCGGGTTGTGCAGTTTGTGCAGGGCCGCGGTGCCGAACCACCCCGGTAGCCATCCCTCGCATTAAAAAGGACCGGAGCACCATCCTATTCCTGAAGATTCCTGCCGGACAGAAATTATTTACACACTTACATTTTTATGGTTGAATACACCACTCCACCCCTGATCCCTCTCCGCCAGTGTTGTCGGGACGATGCGTGAACCGGATTTCCGGCATGCCCGATCCTGAGGACTGCGAGAAAGAACGAGCGAGCTGCCGCGGGTCATCGGACCGCAGATATCACCCGAAGCATCCAGCACTACGGGCGAAACGGGATTTCACATAGAATTGGGGGTAGAATACACGATGCTGCAATGTTCGAAAGGGGTCGTTCTCATTGTCCTTGCAATGATGTGCTTCGGCGCGGGAAGCGCCGCGGCATTCGACCTCTCGGTCGTCTGGAACCAGACCTACGGTGGTGTGGGAACCAACGAATCTGCGTATGCAATCATTCAAACGGAGAACGCGAGCCTGGTCTTCGCGGGCGATACGGATACAAACGGGGCCGGGCTGGCCGACACATGGCTGGGGGTGCTCGATGAAGAAGACGGAGCGCTGATCTCGGACGCGCCTTACGGATCCACGCTGGACGACACCGCGTTCGACATCATCCCGGTAGAAGACGGCGGGATCGTCTTCGCAGGCTCGATTGCCCTCCCGCTCGGGGCCGATCGATCCCATTCCGATGCATGGGTGGTCGGGATCAACGCCACGGGAGATGAGGTGCTGAACCTGACCTTCGGCGGGCCCGAGGTGAATGCCACCGCCTACTCGATCATCCAGACCACCGACGGCGGCTACCTGGTCGCGGGGATCATCGAGGGGTATGCCTCGGGGAGCACCGATGCGTGGCTGGTGAAGCTCAATGCCTCAGGCGGCGAGGAGTGGAACAGCCGCTTCGGCGAGGAGGAGAACGACACTGCATATTCGGTGATCGAAGATGCAGAAGGCGGATTCCTGTGCGCCGGAGCCACGGAATCGTACGGTGACGGGGAAGCTGACGCATGGGTGCTGAAGACGGACAGCACGGGCGCGGAACTCTGGAATGCGACCTACGGTGGCGCCGGAGACGACAGGGCGCAGAAGGTTTTTCAGGAAACTACGCAGAACTTCTCGTTTATCGGCACGACCACCTTCTTCTCCGCCGACAACAGGACGGACACCGATGCCTGGTACCTGCGGTTCAATGAAACGGGAGCCATGGTGCGGGAGACGACCCTCGGCGGCGGTGACGTCAACGCCACGGCGTATTCAGCCGTGGACACGCCCGACGGAGGGCTTCTGCTCGCCGGGAGCATTGAGAACTACGGGTCGGGCAATACCGACGCGTGGTTGATCAAACTCGATGCAGGCGGCGAGGAGGAGTGGAACGGGACCCTGGGAGGATCAAACCAGGATCTTGCCAGGTCGATCATCCGCACCTCCGAGACATCCTATGTCTTTGCGGGCGTGTTCAACGCAACGCCCAAGGAGCAACCGCCCCACTGTGACGCCTGGGCGGTCAGGCTGGACGAGGTGATCGAACCCGCTCCCGGACCAATTCCAGCGCCGGTACCGATTTCCACGGGCAAGATCGGTGATTTTGTCTGGGAGGATGTGAACCGCAACGGCATCCAGGATGAAGGGGAGCCCGGCATAGGAGGCGTCGAGATCATCCTCTACGACAGCGAGGGGAACAGGCTTCGGTCGAGGTCGACTGACGCTGGAGGCCACTACAGTTTTCATAACCTAAAAGCAGGCACCTATTCGCTTCGATTCATCAGGCCGGAGGGGTACGTGTTCACACTCGAGAAGCAGGGAGATGACCCAGCCCTCGACAGCGATGCGAACATCACCAACGGCAGGGCTGGACCGATCAATCTCGCCGGGAACGAAACGGATAACACATGGGACGCAGGCCTGATCCATGTCTCGCCCGGCGTGATCGGCGATGATGACGATGACAGGGACGACGATGACAGGGACGATGATGACAGGGAGGATGATGACAGGGAGGATGATGACAGGGACGACGATGACAGGGACGACGATGAACGCAGGAGGTAATCATCCCCTCTCTTTTTCCATGCTCCAATCTGGTCGATGATGCCGTCGTTCGAACATGGGTATACGGCAGAAATGCCTTATCTTCCTGTCCTGCAGGCTGTGAGGGAGTCGCCGTATCACAATAGTGCAGGTCTTCGTGAAAAATCGAGGAGAGCCTTCGATGATGTGCGCTTCGGGTTCTCACAGGGCGCATCGTGCGCTCTGATGCGACCGGGGTCAAGGAATTAAATGGCCCATCAACGGGCCTTTTACACTCATTTCGCCGGGACCGGCGGGGCGGCATGCATTCCCCGGCGCCCCGATGCGCAATTTTTTCCCAGCCGCGTTCACTCCGGATGGTACCGGAGGCTCCTTGCCGCAATACACGCCGCAGGGTATCCCGCCATATGCTCCGATCACTGGTGCTTCTCCACGTGCTTTCGCAGTTCCGTCCCCGGCAGGTAGCGGTCGGCGATATCGAGCGCCACGGCCCGGAGTTTGGCGTGTTCCTCGAGGCAGGTTGGGGGGATGTTGCCGTCGCGGAGGATGGCCGAGGTGTTTTCGGTGAGCTGGATGAGCTCGGTGGCGATGAGGGAGTTCAGCCAGAGAAGGTCTTTGAGCATGCATTTGAGTTCTTCATCCGCATTCATACATATATCCGGGGATGCGAACGCCCATTGCGATTTCGGTTTGCCGGGATCGCCGGAGGCTTTCCTGCCGGCCGCCCCATGCCGCAAGGGCTAAATTGGCGCGCCCCGTATCCGTTAATCGCATGACCGTCAGGTATCTTGAGGAGCTCCGCACGAGGGGGCGGGATGCGAACCCGTTCTTTGGCCTTATGGGCATTGATGTGAGAGCCTATGGCGATGGGTGCGCCGAACTCTCCATGCAGGTCAGGACCGACATGCTCAACGGCGACGGGTGGCTGCAGGGAGGTGTCTTTGCCGCCCTCTGCGACGAGGCGATGGCGCTTGCGCTCTGTACCGTCCTCGATGAGAGGGAATCCATCGCCACCATCTCCGAGTCAACCTCGTTTCTGCGGGGCGTGCGGGAGGGGACCATCGTCGCCCGCGGCAGGGTGATCCGGAAAGGCCGAAGGGTCGCCTTCACCGAGGGCGAGGTGCGCATGCAGGGTGCGGGCGCCCCCCTCCTCTCCCAGACCGCCGCCTCCTTTGCGGTGATCAGGAGGAACTGAGCGGGATCGGCAGCCTGCCCCAGGGCCACATGCTCCTCCGCATGGGGAGCGCGAAAACCCAATGATAATGCCTGAGTGCTACATATAATATGGATGGCAGAACAATCTGATCAGCAGCAGGAGAGGGCGTTTTGAAGTTTATTGTAGTCACCGGAGGCGTAATGAGCGGTCTGGGGAAGGGCATCACCACCGCTTCCATCGGCCGGCTCCTGAAAAACCGCGGGTACCGGATCACCGCCGTCAAGATCGATCCCTATCTCAATATCGATGCAGGGACGATGAACCCGGCACAGCACGGGGAGGTGTTCGTGCTCCGTGATGGAGGCGAGGTTGATCTCGATCTCGGCAACTACGAGCGATTCCTGGATATCAGTTTGAGCTCGGATCACAATATCACAACAGGGAAAGTCTACCAGACGGTGATCGAAAAAGAGCGGCGCGGCGATTTCCTCGGCGGGACCGTCCAGATCATCCCCCATATCACCGACCAGATCAAGACATGCATCCGGCACGCCGCCGAAGAGGAACTCGACAACAAAACCCATGCCGACGTCTGCCTCGTCGAGGTGGGAGGCACGGTCGGCGATATCGAGAGCATGCCCTTTCTGGAGGCGGTGCGCCAGATGCACGGGGAGCTGGAAGCGCACGATATGGTGCTCGTGCACGTGACCCTTGTGCCGGTCGATAACATGGGAGACCACAAGACCAAACCCACCCAGCATTCGGTCAAGGCGTTGCGCGAACTGGGTCTGCACCCCGACATCATCGTGGGCAGGAGCGAATGCGTCATTTCGGGCGGGACGAAAAAGAAGATCTCCGCGTTCTGCGACGTGCCCCCGAGAGCGGTCATCAGCATGGCGACCGTGCCCGACATCTACCACGTTCCGATGGAGATGGAAAAGGAAGGGGTTGCCGACGTGGTTCTGGAATACCTCGACCTCGAAAAACGCACCCCCGACACCGAGTGGTACCACCTGGTCAGCAGGGAGTACACCAACAGGGTCACGGTCGCCATCGTGAGCAAGTACGGCATCGAGGATGTCTACATCAGCATCAAGGAAGCCCTGAAACATGCAGGGCGTGCGCTCTCGACCGAGGTCGATATCAGGTGGCTTGACGCCGAGACCTTCGATACCGCCGAACTGGCGGACGTCGACGGAATCCTGGTCCCGGGAGGGTTCGGCAAACGGGGCATCGAGGGAAAGCTGCGGGCGATCCGGTTTGCCCGCGAGCAGAAAAAACCATACCTTGGCCTCTGTCTCGGATTCCAGCTCGCCGTCATCGAGTATGCGAAAAATGTCCTTGGATTGGCGGACGCCACGAGCGAAGAGATGGGGCCGGGCCTTCATGTGATTGCCATCCTCCCCGAACAGGAGGAGGTGGAGGGTCTCGGGGGAACGATGCGGCTCGGCGAATACGCGATCGATCTCGGGGAGAATACCCTGGTCGCACGACTCTATGAAAACACCGGGATCACCGAGCGGCACCGTCATCGCTACGAGGTAACACCTTCCATGATCGCCGACCTCGAAGCAGCGGGCCTGGTCTTTTCGGGAAGGTGCGGGAACAGGATGGAGGTGTGCGAGCTGCCCGACCACCCCTTCTTCCTGGCGACCCAGTTCCATCCGGAGTTCACTTCGCGCCCTACCCGGGCATCGCCGCCCTATCTGGGATTCGTGACAGCTTGCAGAGAGGAAAGAAACAGAGAGAGTTAGACATCGGTGGAACACTATCATGGTGAATGTTGAACGGTTTATCGAAGCCGCAATTGCGAGCATACAGGAAAAAGCAGGGAACGATTGCGTAGTCATGGCCCTCTCGGGAGGCGTCGACAGCTCGGTCTGTGCGGAACTCGCCCACCGGGCCATCGGCGACCGCCTCAAGCCCATCTACGTGGATACCGGGCTCATGCGAAAAGGGGAGAGCGAGCGGATCTGCGAACTCTTCTGTGACTACAACCTCACGATGGTCGACGCCGCGGACGAGTTCTTCGCGGCGCTCCGGGGTATCACCGACCCCGAGGAGAAACGCAAGGCCATCGGCGAGAAGTTCATCAGGATCTTTGAGCGGGAAGCGAAAAAGACCGGTGCAAAACACCTGCTGCAGGGGACGATCTATCCCGACCGCATCGAGAGCGAGGGGGGCATCAAGAGCCACCACAATGTGGGAGGGATGCCGCTCCATATCGAGTTCGAGACCATCATCGAGCCACTCGAGGACCTCTACAAGGATGAAGTAAGGCAGGTTGCCGCCGGGCTGGATCTGCCCCTCGAGATCCAGCACAGAATGCCGTTCCCCGGCCCGGGCCTTGCCGTCCGCTGCCTGGGAGAGGTGACACCGGATAAGATCGCCATCGTCCGTGAGGCAAACGCAATCGCCGAGGAGGAACTGGTCGAGGCCTTTGGCCCCTGGCAGTGCTTCGCCGCCATGCTCGGCCTCGGCACGGGAGTCAAGGGCGATGTGCGCCTGCACGGGTGGATCATCGCCGTGAGGGCGGTCCATTCACGGGATGCCATGACCGCAGACCCGATCGAACTTCCCTGGGAGACCCTCCGTGCCATCGCATCGAGGATCACCGCGGAGATTCCGGGGGTTGCCCGGGTGGTGTACGATATCACCCCCAAACCCCCGGCCACGATTGAATACGAATAGGTGCAAAGGACAGGATTACATGGAGGAACATGCGCACTACCGGGAACTCGATGCCCGGTACTACATGCCGGCATTTTCCCGGACGATGCTGATCGTGAAAGGCGCCGGATCGAAGGTATGGGACGCGGAGGGAAACGAGTATATTGACTGCGTGGCGGGAATCGCAGTCTGCAGCACGGGCCATTGCCACCCGGCGGTGGTAAAGGCCATCTGCGAGCAGGCGCATGAGCTTATCCACTGCTCGAACCTCTACCACGTCCCCCACCAGGCGGAACTCGCTCGAAAACTGGCAGAAATCACCGGGCTTTCCCGGGCCTTCCTCGTCAATTCGGGTGCCGAGGCCAATGAAGCGGCGATCAAGCTGGCACGGGTCGCTACAGGCCGGAAACAGTTTGTCGCCTTCCGTGACTGCTTCCACGGGCGCACCATGGGATCGCTGGCCGTCACCCACAAGCCAGCCATCAGGGAGCCGTTCGAGCCGCTCGAACCGAAGTGCACCTTCGTCGACTACGGCGATGCCGATGCGCTCCGGAACGCGGTCGACGAGACCACCGCAGGGGTGTTCGTGGAGGCGGTCCAGGGGGAGGCGGGGGTCATCCTGCCGCCCGAGGGGTTCCTCGGGGAGGTGCGGGAGATCTGTGATGAAACAGGAGCGCTCATGATCGCCGATGAGGTGCAGACCGGCATGGGAAGAACCGGTACATGGCTCGCAATGCACCAGCACGGCGTGCAGCCCGATATCGTCAGCCTCGCCAAGGGAATGGCAAGCGGATTTCCCGTCGGCGCCATTGTCGCCCGCGAAGGACTTGCATTTACCGCAGGCCAGCACGGGAGCACGTTTGCAGGCGGCCCCCTCGCCTGTGCAGCCGCGCTCGCCACCATCAGGGTGATCGAAGAGGTGCTCCCCGGTGTGGCAGCAAAAGGAAAACGGTTTGCCGAAGGTCTCGCAGCATACAACCCCCGTGTCATCGGCCTGATGGTCGGCATCCCGGTGGGCGATAGGTGCCCGGAGGTGCAGACGGCCTGTGCCGACCGGGGAGTGCTTGTCAACTGCGCGGCCCACGGCAACCTGCGGCTTGTCCCGCCGCTCACCATCACCGAGGAGGAAATCGACCGGGCAATCGAGGTTCTCCATGCAGCACTTGGTTAGGGACTGCTTTCGGGGTCAAGGATACCGGTTTGCGAGCGGCGCCTTTGATATCGCCCGCACCTGCGGGTGGGACCGGGTAGCCCGCCTTGGCAGCAACGAGAGTCCCTACCCTCCCTCTCCCCTCGCCATCGCCCGGGCCACCGAAGCCCTCGCCTCGGCGAACCGCTACCCCGACGAGCACATGGGGTCACTGGTGGACGCCCTGAGGCGCGCATTCGGCGACCATGCGTTCGTCACCGGCGCAGGGATGGACGGGGTGATCGAGACGGTGATCCGCGCAACTGTCGATGCAGGGGACAGGGTTGCGATCAGCACCCCCACCTTCTCGTTCTACGGCATCGCCGCACGCGCCCAGGGAGGGATCCCGCACCCGATCCCGCGGGACCGCGATTTTGCCGTCGATGCCGGACGGGTGATCGAGGAAAGCCGCGGGGCGACGATCACCTTCCTCTGCACACCCAACAATCCCACGGGGAATGCGACGCCCCCGGAGGTGATCGGGGAAATTTGCGACGGGATTGAAGGGATGCTCTTTCTTGACAACGCCTACGTGGAATTTGCCGCGCTGGACTACCTGCCGCTCCTGCACAGGTTCGACAACCTGATTATCGGCCGCACGTTCTCCAAGGCCTATGCACTCGCGGGGCTCAGGGTGGGGTTCGCATGCGTGCCCTCGTGGTTCGAGCCCGTGTTCCGGCGTGCACAGACCCCCTTCGCATTGAACGCGGTCTCCGCGGCGGCAGCAATGGGCGCCCTTGCCGACCCCGAACACGTTCGGCGCATCGTGGCGCACGTAACCGCATGGCGCAGGCGGTTTGCCGCAGAGATCCCCTTCCCCGTCCTGCCGAGTGACGCCAACTTCGTGCTCGTCGACGTTGCCCCCCTGACCGGCGACGAGGCAGTAGAGGCGCTTGCACGGCGGGGCGTGGTGGTGCGATCGGCCGCTGGGTTCCCCGGGCTCGGCGACCACTATATAAGGGTGAGTATCGGTGATGATTGGGAAAATGAACGATTGCTCGAGGAGCTGCAGGTGCTATGATGTGGGGCATCACCGGGACACCGGGAACGGGGAAATCGTCTCTTGCTGATGAACTTGCAGCCCGCGGCCATCCCGTCCTCCACCTCTCGGAAACGACCGCGCCCTACGTTATCGACCAGGATGCCAAACGGCATACGGCCATCATAGATGAAGAACGGTGGGTCGCGGAACTTCCCCCGTTTTCAGGGTTTGTAGAAGGGCACCTTGCGCACCTCCTGCCCTGTGACCGGGTGGTGGTGCTCCGCTGCCGGCCCGACGTCCTCGCCCTGAGGCTCGGCAAACGCCAGTACGCCCCGGATAAAATCCGCGAGAATCTCGAAGCCGAGGCGCTGGATGTCATTCTCATCGAGGCGCTCGAGGAGCACCCTCCTGAGCACATTCTCGAGCTCGATACCACCTACCGGTCGATCGCCGGGACCGCCGACAGGATCGAGGATTTTATTCACGACAAGCTCCCACCGTCTCATGGAACAACCGATTGGTCGGAATTTCTGGAACAACTGGTATGACACTCGACCGGCTTCGCCCCCACGGGAAAGTACTCTTTGCCCCTCTTGTCAGGATTTCCCTTCGTGCAGGACTGACGCCCAATACCTGCTCCGTCATCTCCCTGCTTGGAGCCCTCGGAGCAGGCATCGCTTTCTCCCTTGGCGAGATCCTGCCCGGAGTGGTTCTCGTCGCTGCAAATGCGGTTTTTGACGCAATGGACGGGGCGATTGCCAGGGAACTGGGCGTTGACAGTAAAAAAGGAGATTTTCTGGACCATGTGCTCGACCGCTACGCGGATATTTTCATCATCACCGGCGTCTTCGCCGGTGGTGCCGCATCATGGCAGGTGGGCGTCTTTGCGCTCACCGGTGTCCTGATGTCCTCCTACCTGGGAACACAGGCGCAGGCGGTGGGTGTGGGCCGGTTTTACGGGGGGATCATGGGCAGGGCGGACAGACTGCTGCTGCTCATGATCGCCGGCATATTGGATGTCCTCATTCCGGGCGGGGTACTGGGGATGCCGTACCTCGGGTGGCTTCTGGTCATTTTCGGGGTGCTGGGCAATTATACCGCTATCCAGCGGTTCGTCCATGTCTGGAAGCAGATGGATGAGGCCGAATCCCCGTAAAAACGCTCCTGATTCACCGGCGCCGGTGGCAAATCCGCCACTCGCACTTTTTCTGCGGAAGGATTGTTACAACGAGGAAAACCGATACATTAAAACGCATCCGGACTATTCTGCGCAAAATCCGGCGTCGAAAGGAAGGTATAAATGGGTACAGCGGTGAAAGTTGTGTGATCCCAATGTCGTCCCCGATACACGTACCGTCATGCCATCTCCCGCGGTTCGAGGAGAGTGATGTCGTGAAACTCTGGGTGATCGCGGCCTTCGTCATGGTCTCCCTTCTCATTTCCATCTACTCGCTCGAACCCTCCATCCACGAGGCATTTCCCTCGCTTGCGGCGTTCAGCCCGCATCTGTACTATATTCCCATCGTGCTGATGACCATCTGGTACCCCCGTCGAACACTGCTCTTCTCCGTCCTGATCATGATCGTCTATATCCTGTTCATGTTCTATTTCATGATGAGCGGCGCAGCCATCGATTTCGTCTCCTCCGCCTTTACCGCCGCCTTGTATCTCTGGGTGGTCGCCGCTACGTCCATGGCGCTGAGAGACCCGCGCATTGCGACACCCCCTGCTGCCATAGACGAAAGCACCTATGGTCTTCAGGGAGAGACTGCCGTGATGTCCGGACCCGGAATAAAAGAACAGCAGATCGTCAGGAAATCGCGGGAATACATCTGCGGGATCATCAATGCATTCCGTTCGCCGGACAGCCAGGAACGCGCACGGGCGATGCAGACGCTGAATGCAATCGGCGAACCGGCAGTCGAGCCGCTCATCGTTACGCTGAATGATACGTGCTCGAGCACGAGGGATGCGGCGGCACGGACACTCGGAATCATCGGGGATACAAGGGGAATCGAGCCCCTTATCGCGGCATTGAAAGACGAAGACAGAAGAGTCCGCGAGGCGGCGTCCCAGGCGCTTGCCAGCATTGGCAGACCGGCACGGTCGCGGCTGCTCGATACTCTTCGGGATGAAGACTGGCATGTCCGCATGGGGGCGGTCATCGCGCTGCGCATTATCGGGGGAGACGATCTGGTGCCCGAATTTGTCCGCCTCCTGCGTGATGAAAGCCCCTATGTGCGTGGAGAGAGTGCAAAATCACTCGGAAGGCTCGCAAACGGCGGGGTGACCGATCAGCTTCTCGCGGCTCTTCGTGACCACGCCAAGTACGTCCGCATCCGGGCGGCGGGATCGCTGGGACGGATACGCGACCCCGCGGCTGTTCCTGCACTGGAACAGGTGCTTATGGAGGATCAGGAAGATGACGTGCGCCACCGCGCCGCAGTGGCGCTCCTGCAGATCGGCACAGACAGGGCAAAGGATGCCGTGCTGCGGGCAGCATCGTCGGCGGATCCACGCACCAGGCGTGCGGCACAGGATTCATTGCAGCCGGGACATTGTGCCACATCTCCCGGCGGGTGCGCCTGAGCGGGTGCACGCACGGAACCGCGCGGAGCACTGCTTCCACCACCTCGTCGAGCGGTCGCGCATCATCGATCACCCCATTGCTGTTGTGAAGAAGGAGCGGACGGTAGCGGCAAAAGGAGGGTATCACGAGCTCCTCGATAGACGCGGGGATCAGGGTTTCGTTCACGCCTGCATCGTCGGCGCAGCTGCTCCCCTCCGGGATATCGAGAAACACCCTGCAATCAACCTGATCGCAGGTCTCACAGCAGATAAAGCGGAGATAACCCTCCACGGGTACCAGCGCGACGGGTTCCACCCCCGGAAAAAGTCCGCGATCCACGTGGCACGAGGGATCCGCACGGGCCTGCCCTGCTTCAGCTCCCGAGGGCATCATGCCAGCCGGTCGGGCATCCGCGATTCCCCGATATCCCTGTCGGAAAATCCATGCGCGCTGCTCGCGGGGATTTCCGGAAAAAAGGGTCCAGCGGGACAAGAGAGAAAGAAACGCGTTTTCTGTGGTCTTCGGCCACCGTCGACTTTCCGGCGCAGCTCGGTCCGGCGATCCGACACGCGTGACGCCGGCCTGGGCATGCGCCTTCATCACCCCTGCCGGAGCCGGTCAGAACCACTGGTCGAGCGTCTTCTGGCCGCTTGTTTTCATGATCTTTTCCAGAGATCCGGAGACCCGTTCGGGCGAAAAATCATAGCCCTCGCACAGCAGCTCGAGGATACCCCCCCCGTCGGGAGAGGCCCAGGCGAGATCATATCGTCCGGTGACCGGCGGGTGCAGGAAGAAGTCCCTGACCGGTTCCGGGTCGAAACCGGCCATCTTCTCTTCCACGGTGACGTCAAATGCATCCTGCTGCACGAGCTTTAACGCAGTCCTTGGCCCCACACCCCTGATGCCCTCGTTGAAGTCGGTACCGATCAGGATGCCGATCTCGACGAGCTGTTCCCGCGAGATTTCGAGGCCCTCGAGGACGTCTTTGAGCACGATCCTCTCGGGCCTGATGGTCAGTGTCCTGTTCCGGAACTTCCGTTTGCCGCTCACCGTGAGGTTCCGGACCAGCACCGGCGCGCCGAAGAGCAGCGAGTCATAATCCTGCGACACCGGGTAGGCGACATCCCCCCGGGCCGCCATGAACGCGGCCTGCGCCTCTCCCTCGCTCGGTGCGTCCACGATGGGGATTCCCATGAGAGCGAGCAGGGATTTCGCGCTCGCGATCACCGCATCGTCCACGCGCGACGAAGAACGGGCCTGCTTGTAGGCTTCCTCGAGGTCGCCGACCTTCAGCGCTTCCTGCCATTTTTCCCCTGCAGCACGCCTTGTTTCCCTTCGCTGCAGGATGGTTGCGGTCTTGAATGCCGGGGGCGGACCGTCGAAGATATACACCGGCCGTATCCCTTTCTCGATGAAATTGACCGTCCGGAAGAACAGGCCGGAGAGGTGGGACGTCACCCTTCCCTCCCGGTCCATCAGCGGCGTGCCGTCGGGCTGGCGGATGATGCTCAGAAACTGGTAGAGGGCATTGTGGGCATCGACCGCCGCCACACCCGCCAGCGACTCCCACTCCACCGTCGACTTGAAATCAGCCAGAATATCACGTATCGCAACGCCCACGCGGATCACTCCATGTCATCGTTCAGAGAACAAAGGTTTTTTGACCGGCAATCACGCGGGGTCCTGGCCGGCCACATAAACGCTTGGTGCATTAAAAAATACAAATGGGAGTTGACCACTCAGCGGTACATCCGCCGGGAGAGTTCGTTGACCACGTCGTCGATGTGCGAGATCGAGTTGTCGTATTTCTGGCTCATCCGGTTCGAAATATCCTCCAGATTAACCCGCATCGTGTGTTCGCGGGAAATGACACTCTCATCGAGATGCCGGATCTTCATGGCAAGGGAGATGAACAGTCCCCCGAATGCAAGCATCATGAACGTTGCGGAAAACGCGATGATCAGATCCTGCCATAGCCGCATGACCAGCACGAGGGTTGATACGACGAGAACGAAGGTGAGCACAATATCAACCATGTAATCCCGAATATCCATGCTTTTACATAATAACGAACCACTAATTAATCTACCTATAATTCATGGAGAACCATTATGGATATCAGAAATAGTGCACCATTCGTCGGGATGCCGCTGATGCTGCTGCTCGTTCAGGTGGGGGCGATCCTCCTCTCGCCGCGGATGCAGGAGGCGGGAGTGGCGGCATTCGAGGACCCCTCGTCGGCGGCGAATCCAATTATTTTCATCGGGATATTACTCATATTCACCCTCCTCATGCTTTTCCTGATCAAACGGGGGAGCAAACACCTCATGGCGGTTCTCATCGCCGTATCGATATTCTTCAGCCTGATCTATATCTTCTCCGCGATCAGTACCTATTTCTTCGGGTTCACCCTCATCGCGGGAGGAATTACGCTCGCCTCCGCCGTGCTGGCAACCGCGCTTCTCCACCTCTATCCGGAGTGGTACGTCATCGATGTCATCGGCGTTCTGATCGCCGCGGGAATCGCCTCGATATTCGGCATTTCCCTTGAAATCATTCCGGTCATCATCCTGCTCGTCCTTCTGGCTATCTACGACGCCATCTCGGTGTACAGGACCAAGCACATGATCTCCCTCGCTGAAGGCATTATCGAGCTCAAGACCCCCATCCTCGTCGTGATCCCGAAAACACGGTCCTACTCCTACATCAGGCAGGGACTGTCCATGGAAGGCGGGGAGAGGGGGGCATTCGTGATGGGGCTTGGCGACCTGATCATGCCCACCATTCTGGCCGTTTCAGCACATGTATTTATCGACGCACCTCTCATTGCTGGATTTACGGGCGCTCCGGCGCTCGGCGCGATGATCGGGACCTTCGTCGGGCTCGGCGTGCTGATGTACTTCGTCAACAGGGGAAATCCACAGGCGGGGCTGCCTGCGCTCAATGGTGGCGCGATTGCGGGATTTTTGATCGCCTGCGCACTCACGGGGATCTGGGGCTGGATCCCCGGTGTGTGAGAAGGCGTGCAACCACGTCTTCAACACCCGCTCCGGTCATCGTGGACATATTTGCATAGCCTTCGAGCGACTGGAGATCCGCCTTGTTCACGGCAACCTCCACCGGCACGAGATCCATTTTTTCCCGGATATCATCCAGAAGGTGAAGCTGGTCCGCCAGCGTATACCCGCACGCCTCGCTCGGATCGAGAATGAAGAGCACCACGTCGGCGACGTTCGCGATCGCGGCGAGCGCCTGCTGCTCGATAGGGTTGCGCTCCTCTTCCGGGCGATCAAGGATGCCTGGCGTATCCACGAACTGCATGCGCTCCCTTCTGCCGATCTCCCTGTGGCCCACCACGATCTGCTTGGTGGTAAAGGGATACCCGGCCACCTCGGGTTCGGCCGACGAGGCGAGCCTGATAAATGATGATTTGCCGACATTGGGATACCCTGCCACCACCACCGTAAACTCGTCCCCTATATGAGGCAGTTTCCGCAACACATTGCGGGCTTCGTTGAGGAAGCGCAGATCCCCGTCCACCTGGTGAACGATCGAGGAAATTCTCGCCGTCGCCTGTTTGCGGGCGCTCGCGGTATCCGGGGCGTGGCGCATCTCGCGGGCATACCCGTAGCCCACTTCGCGGGACTGCGCTGCCGCCCAGGAGAGCGCGCCGAGCGATTTCCTCATACGGTCGACATTGAAGAGGATCTGCACCGTTTCCCGGTAAAATGGGGGCAGAGAATCGAAAGACGGAAATTTGGTCACCAGATCACTGAGTTTATCATAGACGGAACTGGCGATGGCACGCACGAACTCCTCATTGGCACGGTCCCGGTTTCTTTTCTCCCGCATAGCCTTCGCTGCTCGTCTCAGCGAACGGTCCATAATTTCATCTGCAGTAGGAATAGTAGGTATTGTTTCAAATTCCACGAATGTACTACCAAATCTATTTATTCAATTTCTTATGATTAATCATTATGGATCTCTCGCTCATCCAAAAAGATATCCTGATCACCCTTATCAGCCTCTATCACCAGCATTCCCACGCGATCAAGGGAGAGGAAATTGCCCAGGTGCTACGGCGCAACCCCGGGACGGTGCGCAACCAGATGCAGGCACTCAAAGCCCTCGGTCTCGTCGATGGCATTCCCGGCCCGAAGGGGGGGTACCACCCCACCGCACAGGCATACAACGAGCTCAACCTGACGATATCGGAGCAGGAATCCGTCGTCCCTATCAGCCGGGGAGGAGACCATATCAAGGGTGTCAACGTCCGGGAGATCGATTTCACCACGCTCTGCCACCCCGACCTCTGCCATGCAGTGGTGAGGCTGCTCGGGAGCGTGAAATCCTTCGAAGTGGGCGAGATGATCACCGTCGGCCCGACACCGGTCAACAAACTGGTGATAAAAGGAGAGATTTACGGAAAAGACGAGGTGCAGCAGGCGTTGCTCATCACGATCTCGGAGATGACCTCCCTTCCCAAGAAACCAATCCGGGATTACATGAGCGCTCCGCTCTACACCCTCAGCACCGATGCCACGATTGCGGATGCGATACGACTTTTTACAAAACGCCACATCCATGGCGCACCGGTGGTGGGTGATGAACGCCTGCTGGGCATCATCACGTTGAGCGATGTTGCCAGGGCAATCGATCAAGGCCTTTCAATCGAGATGCGCGTCGTGGATATCATGACGCGAGACGTGGTCATCGCCCCGGCACACATCAAACTCTACGAGGTTATCAGCAGGTTCAAAGAGCGTGAAATCGGTCGGCTCGTGGTGATCGAAAACGGAAAGCCGGTCGGTATTATCACACAATCAGACATCATTCGTGTGTTCCCCTCGCTCTGATGCTGCTCTGCCGGCAGCGTGCATGCGAAGGTGCGGCACTGCCCGCAGCATGCATGGAGGAAGGAGGGTGAAAATCGGGGATATACCGGTTTTTCCGGATTTGGAACAATTTAAATACTATCATGAACTCCTTTTTTTTATGAAAAAAACCTTTGCTCGTGCTCTCTCCAAAAAACAGATCATGAGTACCGACGGTATGGTCATGGGAACGATTAAAAACATTACGTTTGATCTGCACACGGGGCAGGTCATTGATCTGGTCGTCAAGCCCGACCAGAACTTCGAAACGGCGGGATATGCGGTGGAGGCGGACCGGATGTTCGTCCCCTTCGAGGCTGTCAGGGACATCAAGGACTATATCGTGGTCGACCGCTACCTGTCGAAGAAATAGGGAAAAAAGGTCTTCACTGCTTCAACGAAGCCTCCCCCATACTTTTTTTGAGCAACCCAGTCCGCTGCAGCCTTTGTGGCAGGGCACCCGTTTCCGACGGCAACACCGACTCCCGCGGCGCGTATCATCTCCACGTCATTTTCCGAGTCGCCGATTGCCATGAAATCTGCGGGAGAAAGGCCCATATCCCCAACGAGATGCATGAACGCCGTCCCTTTGTTCACATCCTTTGCTACCAGATGAATCGCAAACTGCGTGTCCAGCACCCGTACACGACTGCCCGCAAGAACGTCCCGCACCTCGTCCACGTCCACGGTTCGCGCGAACGCGACATCGGCAAACCGGTACTCGGCGGAATACAACTCAAGCGCTTGTCCCTTCGCCTCGAAGTGTCGTTCGAGCGTGCGGTATGCATCCCAGGCGAGCGAGCGATCGGCACAGACATGCCGCTCGCCCTGGTATGTCACCCGGTACACCCCGCCGTTTTCCGAGATGATCGTCCCGTCGGTCCCGATCATCTTGCACAGGACATCCATGGCGCAGACCGTGTTGCCGCTTGCAAGCACCACGGGAACGCCGGCGTCGATCAGCGTCCGCAGGACGCGCACCGCCTCGAGATTGATCCGGCGGCGCTCATCGGTGATGGTGCCGTCGACATCGCACACCAGCGCGGTGGGGGATACCGTAGGATTGGGAGGCATCGGTCAAGTCCTGGTCAGACCGATTTGAGGCCGCTTTCTTCCACGATAAACGGCGCCTCACCCTCGGGAAGGCTGGGACTGTCGACGAGTTTTGCGAGCCGCTTTCCTCCCTTGCTCTTTCGCAGGTAAACGCGGAATTTGGAGGCGTGGCCGACGATGTTGCCTCCCACCGGTTTGGTGGGATCACCGAAGAACACCGCAGGATTGGACTGCACCTGGTTGGTGACGAGGGCCACGGCGTTGTGCTCCTCGGCGAGTTTGGCGATGTCGTACATGTGCTTGTTCAGTTTCTGCTGCCGCACGGAGAGCGTCCCCCTGCCCGCGTACTCCGCCCTGAAGTGCGCGGTCAGCGAATCGATCACAAAGAGCTTCACCGGTTTGCCGGATTCCTTGAGACTCGCGGCGAGCTCCCGGGCACTGTCGATGAGAAGCATCTGGTGGTCGGAGGTGTATCCCTTTGCCACGTGGATATGCTCGAGGAAGGTTTCGGTATCGGGGATATCGGTATCGAGTTCCAGTCCTTCGACCATCTGGGCGATGCGCTCGGGGCGGAAGGTGTTTTCCGTGTCGATGTAGACGGCGGATCCGTTCAGCCCGCCGTACTCCTCGGACAGCTGGACGTTCACCGCCATCTGGTGGGCGATCTGGCTTTTTCCTGAACCGAACTCCCCGTAAAACTCGGTGATCGATTTGGTCTCCAGGCCGCCGCCCAGCAATTCATCGAACTCGGGAACGAGCGTCGTGAGCTTGCGGACCTCTTTTCGCTCCTCCAGCACGACTTTTCCGGTCTTGAATCCCCCGATATCAGCCATCTCACGGGCTGCTTTCACCATTTTTTTTGCAGATGCTTCGCCGATTTCCGCGGCCTCGGCGAGATCTGAAGGGGATGCAGTTGCGATGCTCTCAATGGTGGCATAGCCCGCATCACGCAGTTTTTCGGCCGTTGTCGGTCCGACGCCGGGAATGTCCTCGAGATCCAGTTCTGACATGATAATGTAACTCTTTCTATGGGATCACATATCACTTTCCTAACCGGCATATACGAACAGATGGCGCGCAGGGTGAAAGTGAATCATATGGATCGGAACTCACCGGCGCCTCTTTTTCTCTGCCCGTTCGTACCGCTTCAGGCTCGCCGCATCGTCATAGACCCGCAGGCTTCCCCGCACCCCGCCCCTGCCGGCACGGCTCCGCAGCCGGTCAAGCACGGCGGTGTCCTCGGCAAAGCTGTAGAAGAGAGCCAGCTGCCCGAGAAGTTCTTTTCTCGAGGGCACCGGGCCGGTATATGTTGCCACAAAATCGATTTCAGTCCGGCATTTATCCTCGTTGCGTTCATAGCGCACAAAGTTGAAATCCATCGCCCTCACCGTACAGGAAGTATGTGCGCAAACCTACATGAACCTTTGAGCGGCGATGGGCGGGCTGGGGCGGGTGACCACAACTATTTTAAGGAAGAACGCCTGTCCTGTTGTCTCACAGGGCGGAGGAAGTACCGATGGCAGAACCGTCAAAGAAGGAGAAACACAGGGCCTATGAAACAGCAACCTTTGCCGCAGGCTGTTTCTGGGGCGTGGAAGAGGCATTTCGCGGCGTCAAGGGCGTGGTGTCGACCAGTGTCGGTTATACGGGCGGCGAGACGGACAATCCCGGCTATGAGCAGGTCTCCACGGGCAGGACAGGCCATGCGGAATCGGTGGAGGTAATCTTCGATCCCCGGGTGGTGAGCTACGAGGAACTGCTCGACATCTTCTGGGAGGTCCACGACCCGACGACACGCAACAGGCAGGGGCCGGATATCGGCTCCCAGTACCGCTCGGCGATCTTCTACCATGATGATCAGCAGAAAGAGGCGGCGGAGGCGTCCAGAGCGTGGCTGGAACGATCACAACAATACAGGCGCCCTATCGTCACCGAGATCGTGCCGGCCTCCACATTTTACCCTGCGGAAGAGTACCACCAGCGCTATCTCCAGAAACGCGGATTCGTACGCCCCCACATCTGAAAGGGATGCCCGCATGCACCACGGGCAGCCGGAGACGGGACGCTATGGCAGGGATGGGCGGATCAGGTGCATTGCACGCCCCTTGAGAGACGCCGCATCCGGCATTACCGGTTCCCACGTAATGGGGCGCAGACGCCGACCGGTGAGCGTCCCCCGTATCTTCACCTCCGCCCCCAGCATAAGATCGCCGTCGAGGAGGTAGCTTGTCCTGCCGTCGTCGATGCACCGCCCGAACGCAGTATCGATCACCGTCCCTCGCACGGAGATCTCTTCCGGTTCCGGCAACGCGATCACCAGAGCACTTCCCCACCCCGCATGGAGTTCCATCTCACCGTCCCTTCCCCGCCTTCCCACTGCGTGATAGAGTTCCACGCCCTCGCGGGGGACGAGGTCCTCCTTTGCAAGGTCACCCCAGAACACGACTCTGAGGGTTCCCGATTCGTCCGCCAGCACCCCGTTTCTCACCCATGACTCCTCCCCTTTTCGTGTGGTGAAGCGCCGGGGGGGATCGATCGCCGCCACCTGCCCGCAGACCGCACAGATACTCCCCTCCTCCACTTCGGCAAGTGCAGAGAACGGGACGGTGACGTCTCGTTCTGCGGGACGGATGGCTGCTAGTTCCCCCACCGTATACTCGCGCTGCCGGGCGCGGGGATTGGGGCGTGCCCCCTCGATGTGCAGGCTGCTTTTCGGGATTACTCCGTCGAGCAGCGGCGGGTACCAGCAGACAAGCCGCGCCGTCCCCTCCTCGTTTCCCACCACCGCTTCGACCAGTTCTCCCTCGGTTCCGTCCCTGCGCACGAAACGTCGTGGTTTTTCGATATGCACGACCCTGACCTCCAGCGTCTCGGCGGCGACCTCGCCGGACGCCCGCACCCGTGCGCCCTCTTCACGTGTGGCGATGTCGCAGGGCGTCCTGCGCATATCAAGCACGTGCACCTCGGCGGCGCCGGACTGTTTGGGACGACCGAAAATCTCGAGCACCTCCCCGACCTCGAGCTCGGTCACTGCAGTTGCGGCATCGTCCCAGAGAACTGCCCGGATCTCGCCGGAATCATCGCCCACCATGAGCGAAGACACCTGCCCGCAATCTCCACCCCTGCGTTCAAAGTGTTTCGGCCCCTCAATGCCCAGGATTTTGCCGAAAAAACAGGTCAGGGTGGCGCGTGCCGGAACGTCCCGGATCTTCACGTGCTGGCGGCCCGCCTCCCGGACCACCATAACGGCTGCCGTATGCTCGTCGATCAGGTCGCCGGCCTTTGCGATGGTCTCTGCCACCCGCCGCTCGAACTCTTCGGGGGAGAGCAGATCGTCCACAAGGGCGTAGTGCATCCGCATACGAACGGGTACCTCACGGTGCTCCCTGGTGCCATGGGAGGGGTTCCATGGTGGCGAGAAGGTCGTCGACCGTCTCCCCGCGGCGCATCAGCGCCTTTCTCTCACCGCTGACCATGACTTCAGGACAGCGAGGCCTGCTGTTGTACTGGGAGGACATGGAAAACCCGTAGGCACCGGCATCGAGCATGGCGATCACGTCCCCCTCCTCCACGGCGGGGAGCATGCGGTCTGTCGCGAGGATATCGCCGGTTTCGCAGATGGGGCCGGCGATTGTGTACTCCTGCACCGGCGGGGCGTCGGCCCTGTTCGCCACGACCACTTCGTGGTAGGAATCGTACATCGCCGGGCGGAGCAGGAGGTTGAACCCCGCGTCCACGTTGACGAACCTCTTATGCGCCGATTTGACCGAGTTGACGCCGGTGAGCAGCACTGTGGAGTCTGCGACAAGGGAGCGCCCCGGCTCGACCCACAGCTCGGGCGAAATGCCCAGCTCCGCCAGTCCCTCCAGGACCACCGGCATGACCGCATCGGCATACTCCTCGAACCCCGGCGCACTATCCGCGTCCCGCCGGTAAGGGATGCCAAGCCCTCCGCCGATATCAAGAAACGAAAGGTCCACCCCGATATCGGTAACAGCGCCGGCCACCCGCACCATCACCTCCGCAGCGCGGGCGAAGGGCTCCACATCAAGGATCTGCGACCCGATATGGCAGTGCAGGCCCACGGGGCGCACATACGCGCAGCTGAGCGCTTCCCGGTAGGCATCGAGGATCTGCCCTGCAGGGATGCCGAACTTGGTGGTGGCGAGCCCGGTGGCGATCTTGGGGTGCGTGGGCACCTCGAGAGCCGGGTTCACGCGGAAGGAGATCTCCACCTCGCGTCCCGCGTCCCCCGCGACCGCATCCAGCTGCCGCAGTTCGTCGAAGGAGTCGACCGAGACGCGGATGCCCCTCTCCACGGCGAGCGCGAGATCGGCGCGGCTTTTGGAGCTGCCGTTGAAAAGAAGATATTCGGGCCGCATGCCCGCGAGAAGGGCCAGCTGGACTTCTCCCGCGGAGAAGACGTCGGCACCTGCACCCTCCCGCGCCAGCGTCTGCAGCACGGAGAGGTTGCCGTTGGCCTTTGCTGCGTAGAGGATGCGGAACGCAGACGAGTACCGGGCGAGCGCGGCGCGGACCCGGCGGAAATTCTCCTGAATCCGTCCCTCGTCGGTGACATACAGGGGGGTGCCGAACTCGGCCGCCAGGCTCGTGCAGTCATGCGCCCCGATGTACAGGTGCCCGTCCCGGACCTGCATATGAGAGGGGAGATTCACGAAAATAGCCCCCTCATGCGCTCGATCGCCTCTTTGATCCGCGCCACCGAGCGGGTGATGGCGAACCGGACATAGCCTTCGCCGTTCGCCCCGAACCCGATTCCGGGGGTGACGACAATGCCCGCGTCATTGAGCATCGTTGTTGCAAATGCCATGCTGTCGTCCACTTTGAACCAGACGTAGAAGGTGGCCTTCGGCGCGGTCGCCTCGAACCCGAGATCGCGCAGGCCCGCGACGAGGACATCGCGCCGCTCCCGGTAGACCCGGCACGATTCCTCGACGCAGTCCTGCGGGCCCGAAAGGGCCGTGATGGCCGCACGCTGGATGGCATCAAAGGCGCCGGAGTCCACATTGGTCTTGACCCGTCCCAATCCGGCAATAACGCTTTCGTTTCCGCATGCCATCCCGATGCGCCACCCGGTCATGTTGTAGGTCTTCGAGAGGGAGTGCATCTCGATGCCCACCTCCCTCGCCCCGTCCACCTCCAGAAACGAGAGGGGGCGGTAGCCGTCGAAGGCGATCTCCGAGTAGGCGTTGTCGTGGACGACGATGATCTCGTGCTCCCGCGCGAACCCGACCACCTCCTCGAAGAACGACCGGGAAGCCACCGCCCCGGTGGGGTTGTTGGGGTAGCCCAGAAACATCAATCTCGCCCGTTCGAGAACCGCCGCGGGGATCTCGTCAAACACCGGCAGGAAATCATGCTCCTCACGGAGCGGCATCTCGTGCACGTTGCCTTCGGCAAAGAGCGTGGATGTCTTGTAGACCGGGTAGCCGGGATCGGTGGCGAGCACGTAGTCGCCGGGGTTGACAAACGCCTCGGGAATATGGGCGATGCCCTCCTTGGACCCGATGAGGGCGAGCACCTCGGAGACCGGGTCGAGGGAGACGCCGAACCGGGATGCGTACCAGTCGGCAACCGCCTGCCGGTAGGGGAGCATCCCCGCGTAGTTCGGGTAGTGGTGCGTGGCGGGGTCCCGCGCCGCTTCACAGAGGGACTCCACGATATGGGCGGGCGTGGGCAGGTCGGGGTCCCCCACCCCGAAATCGATGACGTCGACTCCCTGGCGCTGCTTCTCCGCCTTCAGTTCATCGATGCGTGCGAAAAGATAGGGTGGAAGATGGTCAAGTCGTCTGGCGTACATTGGTGATCTATTACCCCCGCCCTCTCATTAATATCACACACGGTTCACCGGGCCGGTGCGGGCCCGCGTCATTTATGACCCTCAGGAGACCATATCACCAGAGAAGGAGGAGGGTGTGCATGGTCATGGATATGCTCCCGGCGATCCGGGTCGACGGAGATGAGGTTGTGCGGATCACCGAACCGGTGATCCGCGAGGAGCGGTACCTGATCTACCTGAACGACCAGCTCCTCGCCGAACAGATCGCCAGTCCCGACCAGCGGGAGGAACTCGGCGCGGGGTTCGTCATCTGCGAGGGGCTCGCCGAACATGTGGAAGGAGTGAGTGTCGACAGAAACGAGATCTGGGTCGAGGCGGAGAGCAGGCTCGGGATCGAACGCGAGTTCCGGTCGGGCGGGGGGTGCGGCATCCGCGGGGTGCCGAAACCGGTGCACTCGTCCCTCTGTATCAGCCCGGAGCAGGTCCGCCGGATCACCCGGGAAATCGAGTCGGAGACCTGGAAGAAGACCGGCGGGGTGCACTGCTCGGTGCTCTTCTCTGACGAAGGGCTGGTGGTCAAGAGCTGCGATATCGGGCGGCACAATACGGTGGATAAGGTCGTGGGCCATGCCGAACTGCAGGGAATCGACCGGGGCAACTGTTTCATCGGCTGTACCGGGAGGCAGCCTGCGGGCATGGTGGCGAAGTCGGCCAATGCCGGCATCCCCATCATCGTCTCCAGGGCCGCCTCCACCAGCGCCGGAATCCTCACCGCGGACCAGACCGGGATCACGCTCATCTGCTTTTCACGGCAGAACCGGTTCACCATCTACACCAACCCGCAGCGGATCGAGGGCATTGTGCGGGCAGTGCGAGAACCCCGAGAGGACGAAAAGCTATGATATCCGCACATGAGGGCGGTGGGGGTGGCACGCCCCGCACCGCGCTGGTGATGCTCGGCTGCCCGCAGCTCTGCGCGCAGACGAGCGGGGCGCTCTTTCTGCTCAACGAATTGGCGGCCTGCGGCATTGATGCAATGGTGGCGGGGACGCCGTCGGCCTGCGCCCACCTCGCGGTGGCGGACCCCGCAGGCCATTACCTCGGGGCGCACATGGACATCGACGAATGCATCGCAGAACTTGCCGAAGGGGAGCAGGATTACGATTTTTGCTTTGTCTTCATTCACAACGATGCCGGGGTTGCCTACGCCGCGACCCTCGCCTCGATCTCGGGGGGGGCGACCATCGCCCTCATCTTCGGGGAGCACGCGGAGGAACTGGCGTCGGGGCTGGAAGGCATCCGGTGCGAAAAGCACATCATCAGGGGCGGGCACAATCCCCTCCCCATGAAACGGACACTCAGGGAGGTGGTCGCATGGGTTGCGTTGAAAAACTGAACTACGAAGTGCTCATCCGCCACTGCTCGTTCCGGGAGGCGGCGGAGTACATCCGAAAAAACACCCCCGAATACTATGAGGTGCCCCCCGGGTTCAGGATCTTCGACGTCCACATCATCGGGGTGCCCCCCATTCTCGTGGGCGTCGAGGGGGAGCATATCATCTTTCCCTACACCAAACCCTGCCACGGCACATTTCTCCTGCGCGTCGTTGGGGGAGAGGAGATCGAAAGCCTCAGGAAACGCGGGAAACGAGTCCGGTGAACCGGCAGGATCAGCTCAAGCATCAAGCGGGCCTCTCAGGAAGTGACCGGTGGTGATCCCCCCTATCGCCCGCTCCCGGATGCGCGCTTTCAGCGCCGCAAGACGGCCGGAAGCCCCATCACCCTCCCTGAGAACCGCATCGATCGCATCCGTATAGAGGGACGCCATATCGCGGGCATAGGCGGCGGTCCTGCCGCGGGCGTCGATGGCGAGGGAATCAAACCCTATTTCGAGCAGCGCCGGCATAGAATCCACCAGGCAGGTTTCCACCGCATTGAAGATATGCGTCCGGCCCTCGCAGTCGGCACGCACGGGGAAGGTGTAGCCGCGCTCGTCCTGCACGCCCCACCACACCGGCTCAGTCTGCCCGTCATCATCGCTGTTCCGCCCCGCCGCACTCCTCACAAGCGCGTCCTCCGTCACCATGAGCTCCGCCGGGCCCTGCACGAGGTACTCCAGCGCAAGATGCCGTCCTGCAGCCCGTACCCGGGACACGAGGGCGTGGAGGCGTGCCCGGTCGAGCTCGGGCGAGAGGGTGAGGGTGGAAAACAGATCGCGGTATCCCCCTGCGGCGAGGTGGTTCCATACATTCAGCCCCACCGAGCCATGGAGGAGGATGGCGCACCCGCTCAACCGTATCGCCGTCGCCGCCCCCGCCTCCTCCACCATGATCCCGGAAACCCCCGCCTCGCGGACAGGCTCGAGCAGCGGAACCGCGCGGTCGAGAAAGGCGCGCCGGCAGATGCGCGGCCATTTCCACACGAGTTCTGCGCCATCAGCCCCGCACCGCTCCGCCGCATCGGCGATCGTCGCCAGAAACGTTTCGGGCGAGGAGAAGAGAGCGCACCCGTCCGCCTGCAGGGTGGGTTCGAAGTAGATGCGCCTGCACCCGCCTTCCGCCGCACCGCAAAGGGCGTCGATGCTGTCCGCGTATGCGGAGAGCAGGGGTGCTGCCCGGCGTGGTGCTGGGTGCGCAGCGGGCCCCTCGAGGCGTGCGGTCCACACCCGGCAGCGCTCCTCCGCACCTGCGACATCAGTGTCGCCCGGCTGCCAGGTCTCCACAATCGCGGCCTCCAGCGACGCCATCGCCGCCCGGCGCAGTCCGGTAATCTCGCTGATCGGGGCAAACAGCCCCCCGGAATAATGCATCGCCACCTCCCGCACCGCAAGGGGCGAGTCTCCGCTTCGCCTGAGCAGCTCCTCGATGCGGCCCGCGGCGATCGGGCGCGTCCGGGCCGGTTCCATGGGAAGCGAGCCTTCGACGCACACGGCCACCTCCGTTCCTCCTGCCGCGGAAGTCCGCGCCCCCACCACCGGCACCCCGTCGCGAAGCGAGAACGAGAGATCGACAGAAAGGGGGTTGCGGGGTGAAGGAGCGCGCCGGGTGAGGGACTCGCGCCGGGTGAGCGAGACCGCCGATCCCGCCGCAACCGCCTTCGGGACCCGGATTGCCACGATCTCGTCTCCGGCGGTCTCCACCCTGCGCACAACCATGCCCACCTCGCGTCCGCCCGTCCCCCCCTCGATCACGATGCCGTCGCCAGGCTCCGGGGTGAGATTTCCTTTGACCCTGATAAGCGCCCTGTGCGTTCGCCCGTCATAGCCGGTCACCGTGCCGATGCGCACCCCTCGGTGGTCAGGGCGGTCGGGCCCCATCAGCGCACCACCACGATCGCCGAGCAGGTAGCCGCAGGTAAAGTTGCGGTTGAAGGCAAGGAGCAGGGCAAGCTCGTCATCTTCGGAAGGTGTCCATGCGCCCTGCCCGATGGCGTCGAGTGCACGCCGGTAGACATCGACCACCGTTCCCACGTAGGCTTCCGATCGCATCCTCCCCTCGATCTTGAACGACTCCACCGGCGCACGGGCAAGCCGGTCGAGCCGGGGGTAGACCGCAAGATCCCGCGGCGAGAGCAGGTAGCGCCCCCGGGTCCGGATCGTGCGGAGGTGGACGGGGCGGCCGAATGCGTCGATCGAGCCCCGTACCAGGCGATAGGGCTTGCGGCAGGGCTGGGCGCACATGCCGCGGTTGCCGCTCCTCCCCCCGACCATTGAAGAAAAGAGGCACTGGCCGGAGTAGCAGTAGCAGAGGGCGCCGTGCACGAATATCTCGAGGCCGATCCGGTCGAGGGGGAGGTGAGCGGCGATAGCATGTATCTCCTCGAGGGGCAGCTCTCGGGCGAGCACCACCCGTCGCATCCCCAGCTGCGCGGCCCGGAGCGCACCCTCCCGGGAGAGAACGGTCATCTGGGTGGAGGCATGCACCGGCAGGCCCGGCACAATACTGCGGGCGAGGACGGCAACCCCTGCATCCTGCACGAGCACTGCGTCCACCCCGATGCGGTAGAGCCAGAGCAGGCGCCGCGCCACCTCCGCCAGCTCGTCGTCCGTGACCAGCACGTTCAGTGTGACATAGACCCGCACCCCCCGCAGATGGCAGAAGGCGATCGCCCGGCAGAGCTCCTCATCGTCGAAATTTACCGCGTACCGGCGGGCACCGAACCTCTTCCCGCTCAGGTAGACCGCATCGGCGCCTGCGGCGACAGCGGTCCGGAGGACATCGAACGACCCTGCCGGCGCAAGAAGTTCAGGGGTTGCATCGTGCATGAAAGGCTCCGTACCGCCGCCGGAACGGACGGCACTGTTGCATCAGAGGTGGGAGAAGTGGCTATATAGCATATTGTATCGGGGAAGGGACACGAGGCCTTGCAGATCCACCGGTTGGTCGATGCCCCCCTCCCCCATACTATTCCATTGAAGGAGCGTGGGAGCGGCGATGGATTTCTTTGGCGTCGTAAAGCGTCAGATCTGCAACTTCGCTCTCGGGCTGAACCAGAGCCCTGATGTGGAGGGCATCCTGAAGATGCCCATGCGGGAGGTGCACCTGTGGATCCCGGTGAGCTTGGACGACGGTTCAATCCGGCCGTACCAGGGATTCAGGGTGCAGTGCACCAAGCCCGGGGCCCGACCAGGGACGGCATCAGGTTCCATCCCGACGAAACCATCGATACCAGAGCGGCCTTGCCGCCATCATGACCTGGAAATGCGCGCTGCACGACCTGCCACTCGGCGGAGCAATGGCGGGGTGATCTGCAACCCGAAGGAGCTCTCGGAGGCCGAACGCGAACGCCTGAGCAGGCCGTATATGCAGTCGATGTGCCGGTTTATCGGCCAGGAGTGCAACCATCCCCGCACCGGACGTCTCCACCACCCCGACCGTCATGGCATGGATGCTGGACGAATACGCACATGTCACGGGCGCCACCGGAAAGCCGGTCAGCCTCGGGGGATCGGAAGGGCGCCACGATGCTACGGCGCGGGGCGGATTGATAACCGTCAGGGAAGCGGCAGCGGGCATGGGAATGGACCTCGCCGCCGCAACGGTGGTCATCCGGGGATTCGGCAACGTCAGGCATTCGGCAGCATCTCCGGGGGCGGCGCACTACGACGCGGAGGTCGTGGCCGTAAGCGACGGCAACGGCGCGATAGACCGGCCCGACCCGGCGGCGGTTGAGAATGTCATCACCATAGAGAACGCCGAACGGGTCGGGGCAAGAATCGTTGCGGACCTCGCGAACGGCCCGACGACGACAGAAACCGATGAAATGCTCGACCAGAGCGGCATTCACATTGTTCCCGATTTTCTCTGCAACGGCGGCGGGGTGATCGTCTCCTGCATCGAGATGATCCAGAACCGCACACTGGACCACTGGTCCGAAGCCGAGGTATTCCGCCGGCCCGGTGAAAAGGTGACCGCCGCATACCGGGCGGTCACAGACTTCTCCCGAACCTGGTGGGTGCCGATGCGGCAGGCAACCCCTACGCTCGCCGTCGAGCGGACGGGCGGTGCGATGGACTACCGGGGATGGATAGGGACAGAACAGTGCCTCCCCACCCATCCGTGAACGACACTGCGGTGGCGAGAGCGGTATCCCGGCATCCGGGCATCCTTCGATGAAAATCCGGCAGGATCGGCATTCCACCCCGGCCATGCCGGCATGGTGCTACATTCATTACGCACTGCGAACAAACGCAGAAAGGAGAGCTCCGGGTGAAAGCGTGAAAAAAAAGTTTTATTATGACCAGTATTTTGACGACTGCGTGACCAGGATCGACGAGGTCGAACGACGGATAGAGCTTGCGAAAGAGGACATCCTGGAACTCTATGAGGAGATTGAAGACCTCATGAGGGAAAAGCAGGATCTCATCGATTCGGGGGAGGCAGAAGAGTTCTGCCATTACTTTCTCCAGCGAAACCGTGAGAGAGACGCCTATAGAATCGACGAATAACCACCCCAATACATAAATATACAAATATCAATTTTTCCGCACTGCATCCTCCTCGGGGCGGCAATCGGTGATCTCACCTCGAGGACGGCCGGGAGCGCATCCCTCTCCAGACCGGCACGGGATGCACGCATGAATGAACGAAAAAACCCCCACAGGTGGAGTGCATGGAAGTCTGGAAATGCGAAAAATGCGGATATGTCTATGATGCACGGATCGGCGATGCCTCATCCGGCATCTCCAAGGGAACGCCGTTTGAGGATCTCCCACAGGCATGGGCCTGTCCCCGGTGCGGTGCGTCGAAAAGGCGGTTTGTAAAGATGGAGATTGAAGGATCATGAGCGCATACCGAACGATGCGGTGCCAGATCTGTGGCCACATCTATAATCCTGACAAAGGGGAAGGAGGCATTGAGCCCGGAACGCCGTTTGAGGATCTCCCCGATACCTGGGTCTGCCCGGTTTGCGCCGCGGACAAATCGAAGTTTACGGAGGTCGCGTGATATGGCGGCGAGAGAGATCAACGACCACGTCCATGCCCTCGGGGTGATCGACTGGGACCGGCAGGTGTTTGATGAACTCATCCCTACCCCCGACGGCACGACCTACAACGCCTACCTGGTGCAGGGCGGTGAGAAGACCGCCCTCATCGATACGGCCGATCCATCGTATGAAGAAGAATTCATCACCAATATCGCCCGTCTCGGCGTGGGCTGCATTGATTACGTGATCATCAATCATGCCGAGCAGGACCACTCCGGCTCACTCCCCATCCTCCTCGAGCTCTTTCCCATGGCGACGGTGCTCGCCACCGAAAAGGGGAAGGAACTGATTTGCAGTCTCCTCCTGATCCCGGAGGAGCGGGTGCAGGTGGTGGAGGACGGGGCCACCATTTCGCTCGGTGACAGAACGCTTGAATTCCTGCATGCGCCATGGGTGCACTGGCCCGACACCATGCTCACCTACCTGCGTGAAGACGGCATCCTCTTCTCCTGCGATCTCTTCGGCTCGCACCTCGCCACAAGCGACCTCTACGTGCAGGACGACCATGCCATCGAACAATCAGCGAAACGGTATTTCGCGGAGATCATGATGCCGTTTCGCCACGTGATCGGGAACTATATCGACCGGGTCGAGGGGCTCAATCCCACGCTGATCGCCCCCAGCCACGGGCCGATCCATGACAACCCCGGGCGCATCCTTGACATCTACCGGCACTGGGTGAGCGACGAGGTCAAGAACATGGTGCTCATCCCGTATATCTCGATGCACGGGAGCACCCAGCAGATGGTCGAATACCTCACCGAAGCGCTGATCGAGCGGGGGGTGCGGGTGAAGCCTTTCAACCTCGCCTCTGCGGACACCGGCAGTATCGCCATGGCCCTCGTGGACGCGGCAACTGTGGTCATCGCCTCCCCCACCGTCCTGTTCGGCCCGCACCCGAAAATCGTGTATGCAGCCTTCCTGGTCAATATGCTCAAACCCAAGACGCGGAGTGTCGGTATCATCGGCTCATTTGGGTGGGGGGGCAAGACCGTTCAGGCAATCACCGACATGCTTTCCAACCTCAAGGCCGACATGCTCGACCCGGTGTACATCAGGGGACAGGCAATGGAGGAGGATATGCGCCAGCTCGAGCATCTCGCCGACGAAATTCTTAAACGACATCACGACTACACCATCGTCTGAACCACAGAAAAATCAGGGACCGAGTCCTCGAAATTTCCACTGCCCCGAACGCGAGCGCTGCGATGATGCTGCTGCGCGAGCGGAGGGAGCCTTGCCGTCTTCGGCGTGCGACGGAAACCATCGAGGAACAACCGGCGGGAGGATAGCCCGGGACTCACGCACACTCCCCGGGAAATCCCGTGCCCTGCTGGCAGCGAACCGGCTGGCTGCACCTGCACCCATCCGGCCCCTGCACCCTGCAGAGCCGCCCCGGCAACCACCCGCATATGCCATGACACTACCGAAGACCATGACGGAGCAATTGAATTTCAAGGATGTCATAGCAACCTCGCCCGTGATCTTCGCCATAGGGGTCGCCGGCGACAGCGGCTCGGGCAAGACCACGTTTACACGCGTGATCCGCGAAATATTCGGTGAAGGGCTGACCTCGACCATCTCTCTCGATGACTACCATATCTACGACCGCACCCAGCGGCGGGAACGAAACATCACCCCCCTCTCGCCGCAGGCCAACGACTTCGACCTGCTCGTCAAACACCTCGCCGATCTCAAACAGGGAAAGACCATCGAAAAACCGGTCTACAACCACACCACCGGCACCATCGAGCCGCCGGTCCCTTTTACCCCCACAAAGATCCTCATTCTCGAGGGGCTCCACACATTCGCCACACCGGCGCTTCGCAGGCTTCTCGACTTCACCATTTTCGTGGATCCCGCGGATGAGGTGAAAGCGTCCTGGAAACTGGCGCGGGACATGCGACGGCGGGGGTATGCAAAAGAAGAGGTTCTCAGGGAGATGGAGGTCCGGGAGCCGGATTACCGGGCGTATGTCGCGCCCCAGCGCGGGGTGGCCGATGCGATCATCTCCATCGCGTTTTCCCGGTACGGCCGGGAGAAGGGGGACAGCGACAACATCTATGCGGTGACCCTGCTGCAGGAAAAACAGGACCGGACGATCGAGAATATCAGTCTCACCTTTGATCTCTTCTCCATGTGCTCACTCTCGGACCGGGATTTTCTCCTCGAATTCCGCGAGCAATACCTTGACGGGCGGAGGATGGGGGCAATCACCTTCGACGGGGAACTGCAGTACGGGGTGATACACCGGCTGGAGCGCACCGTGGAAGAGCAGACCGGCGTGCACCCCGTCTCCATGTTCGCCGGGCGTTCGTACGTCAATGCGTCCGACGTCATCCAGCTCATTCTCTCGTGGCGGATCATCAACAAACGCATCTATATCGCGATGCGGGGTGACGCGGAAGGTGAATGAGCGGGAGACACCCCTCCACGCCGGGGAAGAGCAGACCTGGCGCATCCTCTATGAGAGAGCCCGGGCGCGTCTCCCGGAATATGTATTCGTCGGGTTCAACGCCAACATCGACCGTATCATCAGGGTCGACGATCTCCCTCCCGGCGCCTTTTCCTTTCAGGGCGGCAACCTGTTGCGCCGGAAGCTGGAGACGTCGATGGAGCGCAGGGCCGCACAGGAATGGTTCGTGGACGACCCTGCATTCTATCGCAGGGCGGTCGCAGCATTCGACGCACACGGGCAGACCGAGATCGGCGGACAGGCGGGGATCGCCTCGGTCCATCTCGCCGGCATGGGCGTGCCCCATGTCCGCTGCTTTGTCCCGGGGATATGCAGGGAATGCGCCACAATGCTGCAGAAGAGGGGAGTCGTGCCCCTCGACGGGACAGCCCCTCCTCCCTGTGACGAGCGACATACTCACCTGGTATTCGAATATGGGGGGGACGAGAAACGCATCGACGCGGCACGCAGGGCCAACCGCTTTATTGCCTCGCCAAAGACGCATCCGGGAAAACCACTGTTTGATGCACATGCCCTTGCAAGGCTCCCGTCACTGGTTATCCCCTGCACACGGGGATTTTTCTCCGGCTACCAGTATCTCACCACGGAGGAGGAATTTCTTGAAGCGCGCAACCAGCTGCGCGCCATGCACCGGGCCTTTTCTTCCTTTCGCAGTCACATCGAATGCGTCACCATCGATCACGAGGAGGTGCTGGCGATGCTCACGCGGCGGGTGCTCCCCGAAGCCCACAGTGTGGGGTGCAATGAACAGGAACTTGGGCTTATCCTTACATCGCTCGGCAGGGAACCTGCCCCGCCCCCCGGTGGCGGCCACTTCGACCCCCCGGGCCTCGTGGAAGGCGCCCTGACCGCACACCGCTCCCTGGGGGTGCAACGCCTCCACCTGCATACCTACGGCCTTTCGGTGCTTGTCCATTCCCTCCCCATCAGTCACCCGGCAGGCGCACGCGACGCACTGATGGCGGCAGCGCGCGCCGCGTGCGCCCGGGCGGGAGGCGACCGGAGGATTCTGCTCCCCAGGATTGGCGATATCCTCAGGAATGCCGCAGAGTCGCTCCCCCCTCCAGTATTGCCGGGGATATACGACGACGGGGAGCGCATGGTCCTGATTGTTCCGGCATTGCTCTCAGTTCCGGTCAGAAAAACAGCAGGACTCGGCGATACCATCTCTTCCACCGCATTTGTCTGCGATCCCTTTTGATCCCCCTCATCCCCGCGAGAAAGGTGCCAATGAACAAACCATAATAGCGGCGCAGTGTATTGAGTAATAATGGATAGGATCGAGCAGTTCTCGATCATTGCAGATGATATTGGGAATATCCTCAGGTTTATCAGCATTGGCACCTGCCTCCCTCTCATTATCACCATCATTTACGGTGAATGGGAGATGTTCGTTCCCATGGCAACAGTGCCGGTCACGCTCTTCGTGCTGGGAACCCTGCTGCTGATGGTTCCCTCCAGCGGAAAAGAAGCCCGTCTGAGCCAGGCCCTTTTTGCGGTCGCACTGATCTGGCTGATCTGTGCGCTCATAGGAGCCATCCCGTTCACCCTCGGGTGGGGCATGCCGTACCTCGACAGCGTGTTTGAGGCGATGTCGGGGTGGACGGACACCGGGATGACCCTCAGCCCCTCGATCGACGATATGCCCAAAACTCTTCTCATCTGGCGATCGCTCATGCAGTGGCTGGGGGGGATCGGGATCGTCGCTTTCACCATCGCCATGGCCACCCGTTCGGGGCTCACCCCATCGAGGCTCTACCGCTCGGAAGGCAGGACCGAAGCCTTCATGCCCAGCGTGGTTGCCACCGGGTTCCAGATGTGGAAGATCTATGTCATCCTCACCCTCTGCTCCATCCTGCTCATCAAGCTCTCCGGCATCCCCCTCTGGGACGCACTCAATATCGCGCTGGTGGCCATCGCCACGGGAGGCTTCTCCGTGCACGCCGAGGGGATCCCCTACTACAACAACCCCCTGCTCGAGATGCTCATCGTCCCGGTCATGATCGCAGGAGCCCTGCCGTTCAAGCTCTACTACCTCTCATGGCGCAGGAAATGGCCGAGCCTGTTCGTGGACGCGCAGGCGCGCCTGCTATTCGTCCTCATTTTCGCCGGGTTCTGCGTGCTCACCTTCGACCTCGTCACCATCAACCAGCTCGACATTCCCACGGCAATCCGCCACGGGATTTTCATGACCGTCGCTGCGGTGACGAGCACCGGGTTCCAGGTCACCTCCCCGCATACATGGGCCAACGTCACCGTGCTTTCGTTGATCCTCCTGATGCTGATAGGGGGCTCGTCGGGGAGCACCGCAGGAGGGATCAAGCTCTCCCGTGTTGCCCTCGGGTACCGCGGGCTCAAGTGGTGGTTCCGCCGCGTCTTTGTCTCCGGCAAGGCGCTCGTTCCTTTCAAGTACGAAGGAAAGGTCATCCCCAAAAACATTGCCGAACTCGAAGTCTCCAAGAATATGCTCACCATCATGCTTTTTTTGCTGACCATCTTCATCACCAGCGTGGTGGTGATGCACTTCGATCCCAGCCCCCTCGACTCGAGCAACGTGATCATGGAAGTGGTCTCGGCCATGTGCAACAACGGGATTTCCACGGGCTATGTCAGCCCGGATATGACGCCGTTGACCAAGATCGCCTTCATCCTGGTGATGTGGATCGGCAGGCTCGAGGTGATGGCGGTCATCGTCTTCTTTATGGGCCTGTTGCGTGGTTTTGACAGGTAATTAAATATTGCCGCTTTTTGGATAATGGAGCCAATACTGGACATATATGCCCGAACCGTGACGAATGGTGCGGCCTTACGAACCATAGAATACACCCTGATGATAGCCGTCCTCGATGTGCAGGATCGATCTGTCCCTTGCGGTCTCGCCCATGTCCAAAGAATGCCGTCCTGCATGTGCAGCAGCAGGTGTTTGGTACAGGTACGATCCTCTTTGCAATCGTGTCGGGGATATGCACTGGGGGGATCACCACCGCAGACACCTCCCCGGGCATGGCAGATCCGGTGCAACTTTGTTCCATCATCACCATGAGGGTTGGCCGGCTCGGGGTCATCCCGGTGATCGCACTGATTGCCGAACGGTACGGCGATGATTACCACTGCGGTGCATTTTTTTGGGACCACCCCCGAACACCACAAAAATTGCGTTGACATCAATGAGATAATATTGATGCACATCGTACCTGTAATGCAATGAAGCAGATTGCCCTCTACGGGAAGGGTGGCATAGGCAAGTCAACCACATCGGCAAACCTATCCGCCGCACTCGCGGATAGGGGCCTTGATATCATGCAGATCGGCTGCGATCCCAAACATGACAGCACGCGGATGCTCATGCACGGGACGTGGATACCGACCGTGCTCGACCTGGTCAGGGAGAAAGGGGATGAAAGCATATCTGCCGAGCAGGTGGTGTTCGAGGGCTACCGCGGCATTCGCTGCGTGGAGGCGGGCGGCCCTGAACCGGGGGTCGGGTGCGCCGGGCGGGGGATCATCGCCACCTTCCAGCTGCTCGAGCGGCTCGATGCCCTCCGCGGCGACGTGATCGTCTATGACGTGCTCGGCGACGTGGTCTGCGGCGGATTTGCCATGCCCATGCGGGAGGGCTACGCGCAGGAGATCTACCTGGTCACGTCGGGAGAACTCATGTCGCTCTATGCAGCCAACAACATCTGCAAGGCAATCGCGCGCCTCTCCCGGAGAGTGCGGAGCAAGTGCGCCCTCGGCGGCGTGATCTGCAATTCGGCAAACATTGCCGAGGAACAGGCCCTCGTGGAAGAGTTCGCCCGCAGGATCAACTCCCGCATGATAGCCTACGTCCCCCGGGACCGGATCGTGCAGGTGGCAGAGATCAATCGCCAGACGGTCATCGAGTACGCGCCGGACTCCGCGCAGGCAGGCGTGTATCGCGCCCTTGCCGCGGGCGTGCTCGAGAACACCGGCCTGACCATCCCCACACCACTTGAGATGGATGAACTTGAATCCCTCGCACTTGAATTTGTCTAGATACGAAGGCTGCACCATCACCGGCGCGCTCGCTGTCAGCGCGTTCATCCCCGATGCGCTGACGGTGGTGCACGGTCCCGCCGGGTGCGCCCACCACAACCTCTCGCTCCTGCACGCAACACTCCTCCAGCATGACCGGCTTTTCCTCCCCCCGGTCTTCTCCACCGGGCTTGGCGAACGCGATATCATTTTCGGGGGGGAGGACGCACTGGAGCGGACTATCGAGCGGGCGCTGGAGCGCGAACCCCGGGCGGTATGCGTGATCAGTACCTGCATCACCGAGACCATCGGCGATGATACGGATGCGGTCTGTAGCCGCGACTGGGGGGTTCCGGTAATCCACCTCCACAGTTCGGGATTTCTGGGGGGGTCTTTCAACGAGGGGTTTGTCAATGCCCTGAAACGGGTTGCCGGCCTGGTACCCCCGGCAAAGACGCAGGACGGGGGCATCAATATCGTCGGCGAGAAGAACCTGGAGTTCGAGGTGGAAGAAAACTTCGAAGAAGTTGCGAGACTGCTGGGAATGCTGGATCTGGACGTCAATGTGCGGTTCGTGCGCAACGAAACGGTGGATGATATCTCCCTTTTTTCCGAGGGATGCCTCAATATCCTGCGCGAACCTGCGCTCGAACCGATCGGGAGGCATTTTTTCGAGGCGTTCGGCCAGCCCTATCTCTCCGGCTTTCCCGTCGGGCTGCAGGGAACGCGGGAGTTTCTCCGGGCGGTCGGGGAGGCCTGCGGCAGTGCGGCGGACGAGGCAATCGCCGCAGAGGAAAGCCTGCAGGATGAACTCGCTGCCGAGTTTGCGGATCTCGAAGGCGAGGCGATCAGCCTCTCCCCGTTCGGGTTCCAGTGCCCGGAGTTCTCCCTTCTCTCGGAGGTTGCCGAAGCAGTCGGCCTGCGCATTGATCCGGAAGGAACGGAAATCCCGGTCCCCTTCGGGGCGCCGGTGGGAACGACGGGGATACGGCGGATGCTGCACCAGTGGAGGCGGTTTCTCCATGCATAATGCGGGCTGCATCAACCCCCTCTGGCCCTGCGCCATGACCGGAGCGGTGGCATGCCTTGCAGGATTTGCCGACCTCGGCGTGATCGTACACGGCTCGTCCGGCTGCTACTACTACACCGAGACGCTCGTCCCCGTTCCTGTCCACTCCACCTTCCTGGTCGAAGAGGAGGTGATCTTCGGCGCGGAGCAGCGGCTCCGGGAGGTGGTGGGGGATCTCGCGGCGATGTATTCGAGGGTTGCCGTCGTCAACACCTGTGTTCCCTCGGTGATAGGCGAGGACATGCGCCAGTTTCTGGAGGAGTACGACGTGATGATCGTCGACGCCCCCGGCTTTTTGGGGCACCTTGAGGACGGCTGGAAGAACGCCATCGACACCCTTGCACCGAAAGTCGACGAGCAGCGGCAGGGCGTCAATATCGACGGGCTGTTCTCCGCCGATCCCTTCTACTACGGCAACAGGACGGAGGCGGAGCGCCTCCTCGCCATGGCGGGTATTCCCCCCGCAACGCGGTTTTGTGCGGATACGCTCGGAGCGGCATACCGCGCAGCGCCGGTCTCGGTTGCGGCAAACCCTGATTTCCGCTCTGGGGTGGGAACGGAGGCGGGGTCGCTCGTGGGTATCAACCCCCTCAAATTCTGTTTTTCAAGGATCGCCGCGCTCTGCGGTGACGCGGATGTCGGTCCCGTCATGGAGGCGATCGACGAAGCCGAGGAGCGGATCGTCCATGCCTGCGACCGTCACCTCCGCCGTTTCGACCCGCCCGCAGCCGCAATTTTTTCAGGGTTCGGCCAGGCCGACGCGGTGGCGACCATGCTGCGCGATTACCTCGATGCCGAGATCGCGGTGATCGGGTCGCGGAACCGGCCCGGTCCGTCGGCGTTCCCGGTGGAAGAGACCCGGGATCTCGACCATATCGCCGACCTGATCGCGCGCCACGCCCCGGATCTGGTCATCGGATCGGCCTATGAGGAAACGGTTGCGGGAGGTGCGGCGTTCGTCCCGCTCACGCTGCCCATGCGGGGCCGGATCATCCTCGCCCACCGCCCCTTCGCGGGAACGGAGGGCGCCCTCGGGATCATGGAATCCGTGCTCAATGCCTGCGTGGACAAAAAAAGAAGAAATAGATGATATCTGGGAGCGTTCAATCGAATTCATAATACTTTCTCAGCCAGTCGCGGATCTTTTCCGATTCGATCCACCCCCGGTCGAGCTGGTGGACGATATTGTTAATGATCCCGGCCTGTTCAAGAATGTTCTCCGCCATTTGCTCATCTTCCAGATGCAGCAGGGTGAGACCCACGATCACCTGAAGGGGGTTCCGGAGATGGTCGTTGAGAATGGCAAACTGCTCCATGTTCTTCTCGATCTGTTTGAACGCCTCAAATTTGAGTCGTTCCGTCTCCCTGCGCTCGCTGATATTCCGGGCAACCAGGAGGACCGCCGCGTCCCCCATATGCTCAAAGAGATGTGCATTGACCTCCATTGGAATGAGCGCCCCGTCATAGCTCGTATAGACGGTCTCGTAGAGGCTATGCTCGTGGTCGAGCAGATCCCGCATGATCCGCGGGTATTTCTCTTCTTCGCCGGCGGCGAGGAGTTCGAAGGGGGTGATTCTCAGCATTTCGTGGCGAAAATATCCCAGCTGGCCGCAGGCCGCCTCGTTCGCCTCGATAAAGGTGCCCGGCGTTCCGTCGCGCCGGATACCATGTACGAGCAGGGCATCCGTGCCTGTATTGAAAAAGACCCGGTACCGTTCCTCGGTGGCGTACAGGCGATCGTGAAGGGCGAGCTGGGTGGATTCAAGCTCGGCGAGCATGCCGTTGATAGCCGATGCGAGTGTGGATACTTCGTCATCCCCATCGACCGAGAGGCGGTCGGAGAAATCCTTGCGCGAGCCGATCGCATGGACGCGCGCACTGAGGAATGAGAGGCGCGAGAGGACCGATCGTTCCAGCGTCAGGATGATCAGCACCATGATGATCAACCCTCCGCCAAGGAGAAACACAAGGAAATAGAAAGTACTCACCTTTCCCTGCGTATAGATATCCCGGGGAAGGGTTGTCCTCATCATCAGCGCCGGCGATCCATAAATATCCTTGACCAGACTATAGCCTGCAAGGTGCTTCTCACCGAGCGGTTGGATCTTCACCGGGGCGTCGACTGCAACGAGGTCGTCTTCATTCCTGCCGATAAATGGCCGGGAAGTGAGATCGCTCTGCCGGAAGATCGTGTCGTATTCGGGGTGCGCGAGCACAACCTCGGTGGTGATGAGCTCGACGGGCAGGGAGACCATGGTGGAGATACGGGTGACTTCCGCATCATCAAAAAAACGCCCCATGACAAATGATCCAGCCACTTCGTCGGAAACGGGGGCCAGCACAGGGCGGGATGCCACCAGCATGGGTCCTTGTGGGAGCATGACAATCCCCGTGAGCGTAGAATCCGGACCTTCATGGGTGCTGAGGGGGAGCCCGGGGCCGATATGCCCCTTCAGGCTTTCGGGCACCTCGATGGACGCCCCCTCCCCGAAGTCATAGCCCCTGCTGTCGAGAATCCGGCCGCCGCCACTCACGACGAGGACGACATTGATGCCCAGTCGCTCGAGGATCCGATCATTGAGGTGGGAAAACCCTCCCATAGAGGAATACCCACTCACGTATGCACGCGTCTCGTCCCGGGAAGCCCACTCATAGACCACTGCATCGAGCATGGTGATGTCGTCTACCAGGGCGCACACCATGCGATCGCAGTCCTGCACGGCGATCTCCTCTTCTATCCGGGCGAAGCCGCCAAGCAGAATACTTGTCGACGCCGCATACAGAATAATCAGGAGACCAAGCAGTGTCGCCAGTATGATCACGCCGGTTATCTGGTAGATCTTCACGTATCCAGCCTCAGGCCGAAAAGAACGGCAGGTTTAATGGCACACCATGTCCCGGGCAGAGGACGGATACCCAACAGGACATGCGGATGCACTCCTCGTGCGGCTATACAATGCTCTGCCGTCCAGGACTACATATACATTATGAAATAACCCGGAGATCCTCCGGAACCCGGTAACAAACACGATAAAAAAGAATCAGGAGGAGAGGATCGTGGCGGCGATGTGTTCTGCCACGGCCATGGTCCCGGCCGACCCTCCCATATCCTTCGTGACAACCCCGTCTGCGATGCTTCTCTCGATCGCCGAGAGCACGGCAGCGGCGGCCTCCTGCTCGCCAAGGTGATCGAGGAGCAGTGATCCCGCCCATATCGTTGCCACCGGGTTGGCCACCCCCAGCCCGCGGTACTTGGGGGCCGATCCGTGGATAGGCTCGAACATGGACGTCCCGTTCGGGTTGATGTTCCCGCCCGGGGCGAGGCCGAGCCCCCCCTGGATCATCGCACCCAGGTCGGTGATGATGTCGCCGAACATGTTGGGGGTGACCACGACGTCAAACCATTCAGGGTTTTTCACAAACCACATCGTTACCGCGTCGACGAAATTGAACTCATGCTCCACGTCCGGATAGTCGGCGGCGACGCCGGAGAATACGTCCCGCCAGAGACCATAGACGTCGGTGAGGACGTTTGCCTTGTCCACCGACGTCACCTTTTTGCGACGGCGCGCCGCACACTCGAAGGCGTAGCGGATGGCTCGCTCGGATCCCTCCCGGGACACCACCCCGATCTGGTAGGCGATCTCGTCGGCGTCGCTCTCCACATCCAGACCGAAGCGGACCGAGTAGAGGTTGCGGATCACCTCGAGCTCTCTTCGTTCCTTTCCCTGCAGTCGGGAACCGATCCCGACGTAGAAATCCTCGGTATTTTCCCGTACGACCACGAAGTCGATGTCCCCGGGGCCTTTCTGCGCGAGCGGGGTCTGCACCCCGCGCAGCAGGCGGATGGGGCGCAGGTTGATGTACTGGTCAAAGGCGAAGCGCATCGCCAGGAGGATCCCCTTTTCGAGAACCCCCGGTTTCACACGGTTGTCACCGATGGCGCCGAAGTAGATCGCCGGATAACGGGCCAGGTCTGCGAGGTCGTCTTCGGTGAGCAGCACGCCCGACTCCAGGTAGCGCTCGGCGCCGATGTCGAAGGCCTGCCACTCGATATTGAACCCGAACCTCTCGCCGGCGGCATCGAGGACGCGCGTACCGGCCGCGATGATCTCCGGGCCGATCCCGTCACCGCCTATGACCGCGACCCGGTGCACAGCTCCACCTCCTCCAGTGTGCGCGCCCATGCGACCAGCCCGCCCGCATCGGCGATCTCGCGGAAGAATCCGGGCACCGGCTCGATGGAACAGCGCCGTCCCGCCGCCTCGATCACGCCCTCCTCGAGGTCGATCCGCACCTCGCTTCCTTCCTCGATGGTATCCGCCTCCTCGCAGATCAGGGGGAGCAGGCCCGTATTGATGGCATTCCGGTAAAAAATGCGTGCAAACGATCGCGCGATCACCATCTCGATGCCCGCACCCTTCAGGGCGAGGGGGGCGTGCTCGCGGGACGACCCGCACCCGAAATTCCTGCCGGCGACGATCACGTCGCCCGGCGCCGCCTGCGCGGCAAAATCATCCCGCGTCCCCTCGAACACATGGCGGGCCAGCTCCCCGGGATCGTAGATGGTCAGGAACCGGCCCGGGATGATGGCATCGGTGTCGATGTCGTCGCCGAACTTCCACACCCGCATCAGCCCACCTCCCTCGGATCGCAGATCTCTCCTGCGATCGCACTCGCCGCCGCCGTTGCCGGCGAGGAGAGGTAGACCTCCGCTCCGGTGCTTCCCTGCCTGCCCCGGAAATTCCGATTCGAGGTGGATAGCGAGACCTCGCCCGGCGCCAGCAGCCCGAACGACCCGCCCATGCAGGGGCCGCAGCAGGGAGCCTCCACAAGCGCTCCCGCTTCCACGAAACGCTCGATCAGCCCGGCGCGCAACACCTTCAGGTACTCCTCGCGGGACGCGGGAATCATGATCACGCGCACATCGGGAGAGAACGAGCGGTCGCCGAGGACCTCCGCCGCCGCAAAAAAATCCTCGTAACGCCCGTTCGTACAGGACCCGATGAATACCTGGTCGACGCGCGTACCGGCGACCTCCGTGACATCCACCACATGGTCGACATTATGGGGCACCGCCACTTTCGGCACCAGATCGGCGGCATCGTACTCCCGCACCTCGCAGAATTCGGCGTCGGCATCGCTCAGCAAACGGAAGGGGGAAACGGCTCGGCTCTCTTCCATGTACTTCCATGTACGCGCATCGGGCGGGACGAGGCCCGCTTTCGCGCCCATTTCAATGGCCATGTTGCAGCAGGTCATCCTCCCTGCCATCGACATGGCGGCGATCGTCTCCCCCCCGAATTCCAGCGCCTTATAGGTGGCGCCGTCGGCCCCGATATCCCCCGTGATGGCAAGGATAAGGTCTTTTGCTCCTACGAAAGGAGCGAACTCCCCGTTCACCTCGATGCGGATGGTCTCGGGGACCCTGAAATAGAGCGCACCGAACCGCAGCACAAATCCCATGTCGGTGGACCCGATGCCGGTTGCGAAGGCCCCCGCCGCCCCGTAGGTGCAGGTATGGGAGTCCGTGCCCACGACGATCTCGCCGGGCCCCGCCCTTCCTTTCTCCATCACCACCTGGTGGCAGACGCCCTCGTGAATGTCGTAGTTGTGGATCCCCTGCTCGCGGGCGAACTGCCGCATATACGCCTGGTTCTCTGCTGCGGGTATCGAATCGGCCGGAACCTGGTGGTCAAAGAGCATGATCACCCGTTCCGGATCGAAAACCTGCTTCCCCCCCATCTGCTGAAAGACGCGGATGGCGAGGGGGCCGGTGATGTCATGGATCATCGCCCCGTCGACCGGGACCATCATAACATCGCCTGCATGGACATCCTTTCCGCAGGTGCGGGAAAAGATCTTTTCCGTGATCGTTGCCGCCATTGACAATCATAGAGGCATACGTCGTGGGACATCTTGTATTTTGGGGGGAGAAATGAGAAGGATGTAACATATATGCCCTCCGGGATACAACGTCTATCGAAGCGATGAGCACAGGACCCACCCCCGCGATGAAACAGTTTTACGAGATGAAATCACGATATCCGGACTGCGTTCTCTTTTTCCAGATGGGGGACTTTTACGAAACCTTCGGCGAGGATGCAGAGCTGGTGGCACGTGAGCTTGACATCACCCTCACCGCACGGGGCAGGGATAAGAATGGCGACCGGATGCCGCTCGCCGGCGTCCCCATTCACGCGGGCGACACCTACGTGGCAAGGCTGATCCAGAAGGGCTACCGCGTCGCCATCTGCGACCAGATCGAGGATTCGAAAACCGCAAAGGGCGTGGTCAGGCGTGACGTGGTGCGGGTGGTGACGCCCGGGACCGTGATCGATTCGGGCATGATCGGTTCGACACACAGCACCTATCTCATGGCGGCGACGCCGGACCGGCGGGACGGATCGATCGGCATGGCGTTTTTGGATATATCCACGGGGGATTTTTTTGTCGAGCAGTGCCGTGCCGCCAACGGCGCAGTCGACGTCTACTCGGAGATCGCGCGCAACCGGCCTTCAGAATGTATCATTCCGCCGGGATTTCCCGCGGACATCGTCCAGCGCATGGAGAATGCGGACGTCCTTGTGACCGTGTTCAGGCACGATGCGTTCGATGAGGAGAAGGCAACGTCTCTCCTCATCGAACAGTTCTCCGTCTCCTCGCTCGACGGCTTCGGGTGCGAGGGGATGCACGCGGGCATTGCCGCGGCGGGAGCCTGCCTGGCATACGCAAAAGAGACGCAGATGACCGATCTCGCCCATATCAACCGCCTCCAGACGCGGATCACCACGCAGACCATGGCGCTCGACGCCATCACCCTGAGAAACCTGGAGATCTGCCACAATATCAGGAAAAACGGGGATGATGCCACGCTGGTCCGGGTGCTCGACGAGACGATGACGCCAATGGGAGGAAGGCTCCTGCGTGCATGGATCACCTCACCCCTCATCGATCCCAGGGCGATCAATGCCCGGCTCGATGCAGTGGCGTTCTTCGCAGACAGTCCCCTCATCCGCAACGGCGCGCGCTCGCTGCTCCACCGGTGTGCCGATGTGGAGCGCATCGCCGGCAGGATCAGCTACGGCAATGCCGGGCCGAGAGACCTCAGGGTCCTGAACGCGTCCCTAGCAAAGATACCCCCGCTTGCGGAGTACTGTCGCGGCGGCGAGACCGCGCCCCCGGCACTGATCGGGCAGGCCCTGGAAGAGATCGCCGATCTCGCCGGGTTGCGTGGACTCATCGAGCGGGCGATCGTCGATGATCCCCCGCCGACGGTCCGGCAGGGCGGCGTGATCCGGGAAGGGTACGATGAAAGCCTCGACACGCTGCGCTCCACCGCAACCGGGGGCAGGTCGTGGATCGCCGAATTCCAGGCGAATGAACGTGAACGCACAGGGATCAAGTCCCTGAAAGTGGGGTACAACAAGGTCTTCGGCTACTATATCGAGGTGACAAAGCCGAACCTCCGCCTGGTGCCCCCGGAGTACCGGCGCAAGCAGACCACCGCAAACGGCGAACGCTACACCCTCCCCGTACTGCAGGAGAAGGAAGCGCTGATCGCCAATGCAGACGAGCGCCTCGGGGCACTCGAAGCCGAGCTCTACGAAAACCTGATCGAGAAACTGCGAACGTGGGTCCCCGACCTCCAGGCCACGGGGCGCGCCCTGGGAACAGTCGATGTCTTTGCCGGCCTTGCGGAGGTCGCCCAAAAGAACGGCTACACCCGGCCAGAGATCACGGACGATGCCGTGCTCGTGATCCGGGAAGGGCGCCATCCCGTGGTGGAGCGGGGCCTTGCACACGGGTTCGTCCCCAACGACACGGTGCTGGACAGCCGCAATGACCAGATCCTGATCATCACCGGGGCCAATATGGCGGGGAAGTCGACGTATATGCGCGGCGTTGCGCTCATCTGCATCATGGCGCAGACGGGCAGCTTTGTCCCCGCGGATTTTGCCAGCGTGGGCATCGTGGACCGGGTGTTTACACGGGTGGGGGCGTTCGACGACCTCGCCAGCGGGCAGAGCACGTTCATGGTGGAGATGCTGGAACTGGCCAACATCCTCAACAACGTCTCCCCGCGCAGCCTTGTCGTCCTCGACGAGATCGGGCGCGGCACGAGTACGCTGGACGGGCTCTCCATCGCGAGAGCGGTCCTCGAGTACCTGCACGGTCGCGGCTCGGAAGGGGCCCGCACCCTGTTCGCGACCCACTTCCACGAGCTCATCGAGACGGAGAGCGAGCTCAAAAGGGTTAAAAACTACCACTTTGCGGTCAAAGACACCGGAAAGGAGGTTGTCTTCCTCAGGAAAATAATCCCGGGGGCGACCGACAGGAGCTACGGTATCCATGTGGCACGGCTCGCCGGCATCCCGGCCCGCGTGACCGCACGCGCGGAAGATCTGCTGAAAAAGAGCCTCGAAGAGGAATGCCGGCCGGTAGGTAAAAGATCCCCCCGCTATACGCAGATGCTGCTCATCGATTCGCCCGAGGTGCAGAGCGCCGACCATGCGCTCATCGAGGAGATCCGATCGCTGGATATCAATACCATGACCCCGGTCGATGCCCTCACCGCACTGCACGCACTGCAGCGAAAGGCGCACGGGAGGAACGATCAACCATGAACGCCGCACACCCGGACCCACGCATCCGGATCCTCGACGAGGAGACCGTCAACCAGATAGCCGCAGGCGAAGTGGTGGAACGCCCCGCGTCGGTGGTCAAAGAACTGGTGGAGAATGCCATCGATGCGGGGGCGGCAACGGTCCGCATCGAGATCATCTCGGGCGGCGGCGGCATCGAGCGCATGCGGATCGTCGACGACGGCACGGGGATGAGCAGGGAGAATGTTCGCCTCGCGTTCCTGCGGCATGCGACCAGCAAACTGCGAGCAATCGACGACCTGCACCGCATCCGATCGATGGGGTTCCGTGGCGAAGCGCTGGCGAGCATCGCCGCGGTCGCCCGGGTGGAGGTGGTGACCAAGCCTCGCGGGTCGGGAGCGGTTCCGGCCACGCGTCTGGTGATCAGCGGGGGCGAGATCGTCGAAGATGAGGAGACGGGTGCTCCCGACGGAACGAGCGTTGCGGTGGAGGATCTCTTCTTCAATACCCCCGCAAGGAAAAAATTCCTCAAGAGCACGCAGACCGAAGTGCGCCACATGTACGCGATCATGGAGCAGATCGCCCTCGCCCATCCCGATCTCTCATTCCGCCTGCTGCACAACGGCAGGGAGCGGATCGCCACCCAGACAAAGGGCACGCTGCTCGACACCATCAGTACCCTCTACGGCAGCGATCTCGCCCGCGATCTCATTCCGGTCGATGGCAGGACGGCATACATGCAGGTAGAAGGGCTGATCGCCGCGCCCGCGCACACCCGCCCCAATACCGCCCAGATCCTCATATCCGTCAACCGCCGCCAGATCTCTTCCGCAACGCTCGCACGGGCGGTCAGGGAGGGGTACGGCACCCTGCTGCCGAAAGATCGTTTTCCGGTTGCATTCCTTTCCCTGACCATCGATACCGGCCTCGTGGACGTCAATGTCCACCCGACGAAACGAGAGGTGCGGATCTCGAGAGAGGCGGATGTGGTCCGGGAAATTGCCTCGGTCATCCGGGAAACGCTCCGGTCCGCCCGCCTCATCCCGCAGGCATCCTCCCCTCCCGTGCCGGGGCACGCCCCCGTGCCGGAGAGCGGCTATACCCCGTCGGCGGGGGCATGGCAGGTGGCGGCGCCGGTGCGCGCCTACCACCCGGTACACCGGGAGCAGAGCGCAACCGATACCCAGCTGCGGCTCACGGAAAACACGGCTGATGAGACCGCCGAGACGGAGCAGCCCGGCATGGAGGTTATCGGGCAGCTCGATGCCGCCTACATCATGGTGACCTCTTCATCCGGCGACCACGAGGAACTGATACTCGTCGACCAGCACGCTGCCCATGAACGGGTGCTCTACGAGCAGGTGCGGGCAAAGCGGGAGCGGGGCGTGCGGTCCCAGGAGCTCCTGGTACCCGTGATCCTCACCCTCCGACCGAAAGAGGCCGCCGCGGTGCGGGAAGCATTGCCCCTCCTTCTTGCCGAGGGGTTCGTGCTCGAAGAGTTCGGCAGGGATTCCTTTGCGGTGCGTACCGTGCCGGTGGTGCTGGGCAAACAGGTCGAACCTGAGGTGATCGACGATATTATCGCCGACGTCATCGGTGACGAGCTGCGGTCTGCCGCAAACAAAAAAGAGGGGATTACCTGCATCATCGCCTGCAGGGGTGCGATCAAGGCGGGAGTGCACATGACCCGGGAGCAGATGGCACGCCTTCTTTCCCAGCTCTTCCGCACGGACAACCCCTCTACCTGCCCCCACGGCCGGCCCACCATGGTGTCCTTCCCACGGGAGCGGCTCGACGGGATGTTCCGGAGGACCTGATCACCCCTCCCGGCATGATTGCCTCCTTCACGCACCTCACGGACAGCGCGATGCCGGGCGCGGGGCCGAAGGGACCATACCGGCAATAACGCCCGCATACATCCCACGGAAGTGCACGCGTGCGGCGGAAAGATTGATGAAGGATCAGCAACACTTCTGGCTATCGGTGAGTGTCATGCCCATTCCGAGGAAAGATTTTGACCAGGGAGCCACGCCGGCGGAGATCAAGTCGAGGATCATCGAAGTGCTTGCAAAAAACAAGGGATACGCCTACACGCTGGATGAGATCCGGGAGCTGGTCTTCGGGGATAACAGCGGGTCTGCCGAGTCGTGGAAGGGAGCGTGCTTTCTGCAGGATCTCATCAAGGAGGGCTATGTGGAGGAGAAGATCGTCGAGGTGGAAAACGGGCGGTGGGTATTCTATCACTGGAAATAAGGCCCGGAAATCCCAACGAGATCAGAATACGGATCCCCGGAACGCAGGCCGAAAGCCGTATCCACCATACCCTCGTGCTCCTCATGCACGTGAACTACGCAGTCCCGCACTGAAAAATCTCCAGAACCGGAGCACTTGCATGCAATCGCCGCGGTGAAGGCAGGAATCAGGCCGTTAAATTTTTCGGCGTCACGCCTCCGCAGGGCGCCCGTCTCGATGGTTGTCGACACCCAGCGTGATGCCCGACCTGATATAACCCCCGATTTCGTCATAAAACGCGTTGTTTCGGGCGCGCCTGCTCGTCGGGGTCACCGGTGCCGGGGTGATCTCGTTGGCGGGATCGAGGAGGACGCTGTCGCCTCCCGCTCCCAGGGGACCGGAGAGGGGCGTGAAGGGTTTCGGAGAGGAAGAAGGTCCCTGCGGGGAGGATGCCCCGCAATCCGGCTCCTCCAGGCGGCACCTGCTAGCAGTGCACCCCAGTTACGGGCGCGTTGAGCAGCAGATGTTCCGAAATCTCCTGCAGTACCCCACCGTGCATCCACCGGATCGCGGGAGGGGAGTGCACGTCGCCGCCACCGTTCCGGGAGAGGGGGAACAATGCGGGTATGGCTACAGGAGATACATGCGCCGTTTGAGAGCCCCACCGACCATCCCGATCGCACCGAAAAGCAGGAGGCGTGCGAACCGGAAGAGGAGGGAAACCAACACCATCGATGCCACCATCATGCCGAGTGAGGCCCAGCTGCGGTGCCACAGGAGAGACGCAATGGTAAAAAGGGACAGTATGCGGAAGAGCGGGGCGAGGGGATTGATAGGGGATGTTAACACAAGGCCGATCAGGTTCACAGGATCACGACTCCATCAACCCTGCCCTCCGGCAGGGTAATCCATGCTGAGTGGGCGGCAGGGAATAAAACGGTATCGCCACCGCAGCGCCGGACAGGCTATGCCCTGCAGCGGCAGAGGTCACGCGTGCCCCGCAGCACATAGAGCGTCTCGTCCTCCACCTGCCGTGCGGCGACGATGAAGACGAGAAAACCGTGACCGGCAAAGATATGCTGCACTTCCTCGAGCCCGGTCAGCGAGGAGGCGAGGAGCAGTATGCGGCCGCGGGGTGCGAGAACGCGGTCTACGCCAGCGATGAACCGTGCGATCACCTCCCGCCCGCTCTCCCCGCCGTCGAGGGCGTATTCAAGCCAATCGTTGAGTCGATCTTCCTCACACGTTGGCAGGTAGGGCGGATTGAAGAGAACCAGATCGAATTCGCCGCAGATTCCTGCGTACAGGTCGGTCCGCACCACCTCTACGCCGCGCATGGCGGCGGCAATCACCGCATGTGGGTTGATATCGGTCGCGATGACCGGAGCGATCTCTGCAATGCGCGCTGCAATCTCGCCGCTGCCGCACCCGACCTCGAGCACCCGATCAGCACAGGAGAGCTCGTGCAGCACCGCCTCCAGCAGCAGATAGGTGTCCTGTTCGGGAGAATACACCTGCTCGCACCGATAGCCATCGACCCTATTACCGGACCCGTCCTTTCCGTGCATGGATCCCTCCCTTTATGGGACTGCGGGATGAAGAATATCCCGGTTCCACCGGGGCAAAAGGGGCCGGCACCGGAAATAAAGTGGCAGCGCTTACCTCACCCAATGCTTGCGCACCTGCAGGGTTTCAAGCAGCATCTGCTGTTTCTCGGATCCGCGGGTGCAGTAGAAGGTGTTGTTCAGCCCGAGTTCAGCGGCAAGGGGGCAGGTAGGGCAGATACACTTTTTTTCCTCTGCAATGCACGCGCTCTTTCCCGTGCTGCAGAACGCAAGTTCGTTTTCTTCAGGATTGCATTCCTTGTAATTGGGACATTGGGGGCAGATGCACTGCTCTTCCCGCTTCCTGAGGATCATGAGCTTCTCTTCTGTCGAGAGATCGAGCGCCTCCATCATCTGCTGATATGCCTTAATATCCATACGAATACCTCATGTGCACAATAGCGACAGCCCCTATTTAAATTTTTGTGCATCGGGTATGCGAAGGGGTAATCGCCACGCCGGGGGATCCGATCTACGATACCGCATTCGCGATCCGGGCAAACGCTTCGAGAGGGAGCGCTTCGGGGCGGGCCTGCAGGATGTCCGCCGGAAGTACCTGCACCAGTATGTCCACCCGTTCGTCCCCCAGCAGGGTCCTGGAAGCCTTGAGCGCCTTGCGCACCGTTTTCCGGCGGTGCGAGAAGAGGGCCCGCACGACATCCGCATACAGGGTGCGGTCCTTGATGGGGTACGGGGGGTCGCGCGGCGTGATCTTCATCACCCACGACCGCACCTGCGGTTTGGGCCGAAACGCATTCGGCGAGAGCTCGAGAATCGGTTTTACCCGAGCGTACGTCTGTACCATCACCGAGAGGCGCCCGCACTCTGGCGTTCCGGGGAGCGCGATCATCCGCTGCCCGAACTCCTTCTGGTACATCAGCACTGCAGTCTCGAACCCGATATCAAGCAGCCGGAACGTGATCTTCGAGGACGCCGAGTAGGGGAGGTTCGCCACCACGAGGTCGAAGGGCGGCAGATCGCATTGTACAGCATTGCCATGGATGAGCGTGAGCTGACCGGTGGCAAGCTCCGCGGAAAAGCGCACTGCGAGGTTCTCGCAGAGGGTGCGATCGAGTTCGACGGCAATGACCCGCGCGCCCTGTTCGAGCAGGGCGCAGGTCAAAACGCCCTCACCGGGACCGATCTCCAGCACGCGCCGGCCCCGCACATCGACCGCACCGACAATCCTCGACACGGCATTTCTGTCGATGAGGAAGTGCTGGTCGTGCCTGGGTTTCATTTTGAAGTAAAGAGGTGGTATTTAATGTGAGGATCTTCGAGTTCCTCCATGATCCTGTTGATGATCATCTTTTCAGGGTGCGGTATGGCCTTGATTCGCTCACTGATATCCGCGAAGCTCGTAAAGGGCGCCTTCTCCCGTTCTTCGAGGATCTCCCACATCAGTTTCTTGCCGATCCCGGGAAGGAGGTGCAGCATATGCAGTTTCGGGGTGACCGAAATGGCCTTGTTGAAGAACTCGACGAAGCGGCCCTCATGCTCCCTGACGATACCCTCCACCGCAAAGGGCAGCTCGAGTTTTGCAGTGGGCGTGAGATCCTCGTACCCTATCCGGCGCTTCACCCGCTCGATTTTGTCCCGCTCCTTGTCGCCGATATAGACCATGTCATGGAGCTGGAGGTCATCTATTTTTGGCACCAGCTCGAGCAGCTTGAACTGGTCGATGCCTACCGCCTGCAGGAGCGGTTCCCTCCTGAACTGGGGTCGCGGATCGTTTGCGTGCCCTCGCGGGAGTATATCGATCACTACCGCATAGATTTCCTTCTTCTCGGTCCTCATCCCAACCCCCTCAGAAATGGGCCATTACGAGGTCGATTATTTCGTCGAGTTCCTCACCCGAAAGGGTAAACCGTTCCTTTGCGTAGATGGCCCGAAGTTCATCACGCGTCCGGGGCATGACATTGGCGATGCGAAACGCAATGTCAGGCTTCATTTTTTCGAGCTTCACCAGCTCTTCTACAAGGTTTCGTGCCTTTTCTGCGCTGGTTTTTGCAAGAAGATTGGCATGCTCGATGCTCTTTCGAAGTTCATAGGACATCTCTTCGCCCTCGTCCAGGCGCCTCGCCTCAATCGAGAGCAAGGTTTCCCGGACCTCGGGAAGCGTTACCCTCTCTTCGCTACTGATACCCTTTACTCTCATGCCAATCACAATCGTTGGGAGTTAGATTTTTTGTGGCTTTAGATGTTGCGATCGGGTAATGACCGTCTTTGTCGCATTGCCATCCCTGATCTCGACGAGCCAGGCGCGTCCCCGCTGCCCGACAACCGTTCCCGTTTTTCCGTGGAAACGGCGGTGCGGCATGCCGACATGAACGCTCGGATCGATCACCAGATGGACCCGCTGCCCGACATCGAACTTCTGGATGACCGTCGTTGCCGGTGCGATGCCTCGTTTCCGCAATGCTTTCTTGAACTTATACCGTGTCTTTTTTCGTGGACCGTTATGATGTGCCATATTCACCTGACTCCGTCTTCATCTGTTGGGGCCGCGTTTCGGGGACGACCGCTTCTACCAACACCACATCGAGGCTCGTCACCCGTGCCGCAGCACCCAGGACGCCCGAGAGACTCGGCGTGGTTCTTCCGTCATCCCCCGAAATGAGCTCTTTGATATAGAGTCCCGCCTCGCCGAGGACTTCTATCAAAAATTTGCAGTCCTGGACTCCAACGCACTCTATTTCCTTGACGCGGCGCTTTCTCACCCTGTCCGATCGCCGGTGCGACACTCTCGCCGGGGTGCGCTGGTGTATTGTCACCCCTTCAAGGGTTTTCAGGGCGGTTTGCACCTCCTCTTTCGAGAAAGCACCATCGATTTCAACCAGAATGCTGTATTTTTTATACGCTTTTTCTGATTTAATAGTTTCCACTTCCCGGCGGTCGCTCCAGTGGTCGAACACGACCGCAACCCTTCCCCCGGCGCTCCGGTTGACGACATCCTCGAGCGGGGTGAGGTCGTGGCGGCGGGTGATTGGTGCCACCACCTCAATGACAAAGGGGCGCCCGGTGCCGAGCATCCGCGCATCGATATCCTCCCGTCCTGCGCCGTGCAGCACGGCATCATCGGCCGAAAAGATCTCGATAAGCGGGCGGCCGATAAGCTCCTCCACCGAGTCGGCATACATCCTGCCGGTAAAGCCGCACCGCTCGCACCCCTCTCCCCTGCACACACGGCAGTGCCACCGGGTCTGGGGGATGCCCCGCTCGTACTTCCAGTACCGCCCGTAGATGAAGAGAGGGCTTACCTGCACCTCCACCTCGCCTGCGGCGAGATCGGCGATGGCGACCACATCGGGGTGCGTGAAATCCACCTCGTGTCCGGTGCGCGCGGAGACCCGTTTGCCCACCTCGCGGTTGAACTCGGCCTTCAGGGGTTCGGGGTGGGTAAGCGACAGATCGGTCCAGACCATCTCCTCGCTCTCGGCAATGAGGGGGGGCACCCTGCAGCCGATCAGCAGGGTGTCGAATTCTATGCCCTCCAGGGCCTTCGCAACCCGGTCTGCCCATAGATCGAGCTCTGCAAAGAGCCCGTTGCAGATCCAGCACACCTCCTGTTCCGGTGCAAAGGCCACATCGCCGGCTATCGAGCCCGTAATGCGCAATGCTCGACCCCGTTCGTCGTTACCCAGGCCGTGCGACCGCTTCCCGAACATCCTGCCGAGGCAGTGATCGCATATCGGCCCGTATTCCAGGATTGATGCCACACGATCGAGAAGTTCCATCAGCATCCACTCCGATCGATTTCGTTGAGTACCACCGTAATGGTATGGTCGGCATGCAGTACCTTCGGGCCGACCGTGACGCGCGGAAGGTCTGCCACCAGTGCCGCCTCCTCCGCGGTGAAGTCCATATGATCGCTCAGCAGCCAGGCATCCGGCAGCGCCTCCAGCCCCCTGATATCCGCACCGCCCTCGTCGAGCAGCACGAACTCGTGGTCGCCGAGCAGCTCGGCAAGGCCACCCCGTCGCACGTACACGCCCTTCGTCGATTCGCGGAAGGTTGACCCGCACGAGATATTGAGCGCCTTTTGTATAAGCGAAGCGGCGCTGCGCTCGTCGGGACTGAGGTAGCGCAGCTCGTCTCCCCGAAAGAGGATCGTCTTCGGTGGGTCGGGCTCGCCGAGCAGGACGAGGGTGCATTCGACGTCCCGCCGGATATCGTGGGAGAGAAAAAAGGCCGAATTCACGCACCGGCACAGCACGTCCATGCGCCCCGCGCCGCCGGGCAGATCGTTGAGCGAAAAATCGCCGGTCGTCCGTGCCCGGTGGCCCACCACCGCAAACCGCAGCATCGGACCTCTACATCCCACCGAACTTTTTCATCATGCGCTGCATGTTGAACTTGCCGCCCCCGCCCCCGCGGAAGAGCTTGAGCGCACGTTGCATGGTCTTGTAGTACTTGAGCAGTTCGCGCACCTCATCGGGGGAAGCGCCCGCACCCGCGGCGATGCGATGGACGCGCGACCCGCCGATCACCGAGGGGTTTTCCAGTTCGGTATCAGTCATCGAGTCCATGATGACGCGGTAGCGCTCCATCTTCTGCCCGGTCACGTCATACGCGTCCTGCGGGATGTCCATGCCGCCGAGAGGGAGCATGCTCATGACCTGTTTGAGAGGGCCCATTTTTTTGAGCGCTTCCATCTGCTTGTACATGTCGCGGAGGGTGAACTTACCCTTCATGAGGGCGTTCATATCCACCTCATCCTCGCCGATCACCTCTTCCGCGCGCTCGACGAGCGCCCGCAGGTCGCCCATGCCGAGCAGGCGGGAGATGAAACCGTCGGGATCGAACCGCTCGATGTCGTCGATGGTCTCGCCGCTCCCGATAAACACGATGCCGCTTTGCGTCTCGGAGACCGCCGAGAGCGCGCCGCCGCCCTTGGCCGTCCCGTCCATCTTGGTGATGATCACGCCGTCGATGTCGATGGCATCGTGGAAGCGGCGCGCCTGGTCCCGCGCCTGCTGGCCCAGCGCGGCATCGATGACCAGCCAGCGGTGGGAGGCGCGGGTGAGCTCGTTGATCCGGACGATCTCGTCGATGAGGTCATCTTCAAGCGCGTGCCTGCCCTGCGTGTCGATAATGACAACCTCGGCATGTTTGAGCTCCCCCAGCCCGCGCCGGACGATAGCCACGGCGTCCTTTTCCCCGGGCTCGCCGTAGCAGGGAACGTTGATCTTCGTGCACAGGGTGGATAACTGGGCGTACGCGCCGGGCCGAAAGACATCGGCACAGATCACGCCCACGCGAAGGCCTTTGCGCTGGAAATAGCGGGCGAGCTTGGCCGTGGTGGTGGTCTTCCCGCTTCCCTGCAGCCCCGCCATGAGGATGGTCTGCGGACCCAGCTGCACCTCCGCCCCGTGCCCCATGAGGTTGACCAGTTCCTGGTAGACGATGCGCAGCACGTGCTCGCGCACGCTCATCCCTTTCGGGGTTTCCTCCTCGAGTGCGCGCTGCTTGATCGCCTGTGACAGCTGCATCACCAGCTTGACATTGACATCAGCCCCGATGAGGGCGCGCTGGAGATCCCGGACCAGATCATCGACCGCAGCCTTGTCGATGACCGTTTTGCCCGCCAGTTTCTTCAATGCGTCCTTGAGTCCGCTTCCCAGCCTATCGAGCATCCGTTATTCCTCCTCGCGCAGGAGTTCGTCCACCACATCTTCGGGCCGGAACGGGATGACATCGTCGTAACTCTGCCCCACGCCGAGAAACATGACCGGCTTTCCGATGGTATGGGCGATGGAGATAGCCGCCCCTCCCCGGGGATCCATGTCCGCCTTGGTCAGCACCACTGCGTCGGTGCCCACCGCGTTGTTGAACTCTTCAGCGCGGATGACCGCGTCGTTGCCCGCCACCGCTTCGTCGACATAGACCACGAGGTCGGGGTTCATCACCCGGCGGATCTTTTCCAGCTGGTTCATGAGGTTGGCGCGGTTGTGGAACCTTCCTGCGGTGTCGGCGAGCACGACGTCGACGCCGTGGGCGGTGGCGTACTGCACCGTGTCAAAGAGCACGGCGGACGGGTCGGCCCCCTCCTGGTGGCAGATTACCTTCACCCCGACACGATCGGCATGCGTTTTCATCTGCTCGTTGGCGCCAGCCCTGAACGTGTCGCCCGACCCGATCACCACAGAATACCCCTGTTTCCGGAGATACTGTGCAATTTTCGCGATAGTGGTCGTCTTCCCCGTGCCGTTCACCCCGGTGAAGAGCACTTTAACGGGGCGTTCATGAGAATCGATATACCCGGTAAGGGAGAACCCTTCCCCGAGCACGGTGAGGAGCGCTCGTCTGAGTGTATCCATCACGAGGGTGTCCACCGATGCACCGATCTTTCGGTTCCTCCCCACGAGATCGGATCGCATATGCTCGACGATGGCTTCCGCAACGGGCAGCGCCACGTCATTTTCGAGAAGCACGATCTCCAGTTCCTGCAGCGGTTCGGCGACATCCTTCTCGCCGAGCATCACCTCACGCTCGGTGACCAGCACCCGGACGCGCTCGGTAAATGTCGATTTCTTCTTCGAGGCTTTTTCTTCGGGAGCCTGCGCCTCTTCCCCCATGCCCTTTTCCTCAAGCCCGGGGGCGGGTGCATCCCCGGCCGGAAGGGGGGCCTCGGGGGCAGCCTCAGCCGCGGACTCGATGGTGAGCCCGAGCTTCTCTTTGACGCCGCGGAGTTTGTCTTTCAGTGAACCGAACATGAATTATTGACCTTTCTGGGACGACCGGGCCTTCCTGTAGGTCATCTCGATCCGTTGTGCCACTTCGTTGGCCTGCGCGCGGATCTCATCGATATTGGCGGAGAGTTTCTTGATCATCGCTTCCATTTCCGTGGTGCGATCCTTGAGAAAATCGATCGCCTCGACATTTTTGCGCTCAACAATGACGTCGGACCCGATATTGACCAGAACCTTGTCCGGATCGGTCACCTTCACCCGCAGGCTTGCCCCTCCGCCGAGCTGGAGCAGCACCACATCACTGCCATTCTCGCCCAGCTCTTTCAGCGTGTCGATGGCGGCGAACGATTCGAAGCGCCGCTGCTCGATCATCTGCAACTGCCGGGAAAGAATTTCTATCTGCTGGCCGAACTCGTTGAGATACTCCTGGAGCATCTCCATTTCGCGCCCCTGCACGGTTTCCACGTTATTCACCATCAACAAGGGTTATACCAGAAACGGTGATATAATTTCTCTTGAGCCGGTGTTTGCTCCCCAGATCCGCAAAAATTCGTTCCTGCGCCTGTTTTTCATTCGGGGCGCCGACTATCTTGCTGAAGGTCTTCCACTCGCCGCTGATTTTGAACGTTCCCGTCACTTCATACTGTGCCATACCATCACTCCAAAAATCCGAAAACTTCCTCTATTCTTCCCAGCTCGAACCCGCTCGTATACTGCCCCGCAAGGAACCCCCTGCTGTTGGCGACAAGGCCGGTGCCGATAAGCCCGCTCCCCATGTTCACCGAACCCGTTCCGATGGGAAGGTCGGACATTGCCTCGAGATGGGCGATCTCCTGAGCGGTCGCGCGGGCATGCACGAGCACCCCGCGATTCGTGCTCACCGCTGCCATGCCGACAGTGGGGAGCCCACCGAGCGTGCTCATAAGCACCGGTACTTTACAAAATGAACCGATCTCCTCTGCCAGACTCTCGGGCATTCCCGGATGCACCACCGCAAACATATCATTGACCAGGATCACGTTGCCTGCGGCATTCATGCTGCGCTCGAGCAGCATCACGTCACGATACTCCTCCAGCACCGCCCGCTCCTCGGGGGTGATGAGCCCGCTGACGACCAGCCCGTGCGAGTTCCCGGCAAGCAGCGACCCGACGATGGAACTTCCCTGCAGGGTGGTTGACACAATCTCGACATCGAGTTCGCCCCTCACCGCTGCAGTGAACGGTTCCGGTGCCGATGGCGGGATGACTGCGATATCCTCGAATACCCGTGAGAACACTCCGATGTGTGGATCGCCGGCAAAATCGATCGTATCGGTCATCTCACTCCTCGGCGAGCTCTGCCTGAACCTGCCCGTCTTCGAATTTCATGGCGCGTACGCGTATCTTCCTCGGGGGTTTTTCACTGCCCCGGTCCCACACCTTCTCGTTGATGCTGCGGTCAAGCTTGACATCCTCGCTCTTCATGTGCTTCACAAGAAATGCGCGGATATCTTTGACTGCTTTGTTGCTCCGCTTCCACCGGGGAGCCCTTTTTGCGTCACGGAGAGGGATCACATAGATCTGTTCTTTCAATACATCGACCATGCGCTCACACCTTCAGAGAACTGCGGCGCCAGTTGCGGCGGCGCGGATGGGAACTCACGTTTCTTTTCGTCCTGATCATCACCCAGGCCGGCACACGGCGGTTCTGCTCGCACGCTTTCGCCAGCCTGATTTTTCGACCTTTCGTCACTTTACTCATTGTATTCACCAGATTTGATTGTTACCCGCAGACGACGTCCACGACAAGCGACTGTCGGTGGTGTGCGGGGAAGAGCGGTGCAGGGTCGCACCCGCGCTCGCGCAACGCCCCCCTGATCTCGTGCTCGTAATCGCCGTTCTCGATCTCCCCGGTCTCACCGAACCGGACCACCAGGTGCCGGTCGGCGAGGCGGTTGACCTCGGTGGTGCCGAACCCGAGCAGGGGGCGGACATAGCTGCACCCGAGACGCGCCTCAATGCTCTGCACCTCAGCGGCGGAGAGCATGGGGACACGGTCGTTGAGCCTTGTCCCGTCACCCACGACCGGGTACAGCGCGGCAAGGCGCGATATGGCATGGCGATGCACGAGGTTGATGCCATCGTTCGGGTAGCCGCATCCCACCACCAGATCACATGCCTCCTGCAGGAGTGCATCGCCGAGCACCCTCGTGACGTGGGGAAAGCCCAGTGCCTTCGCCGCGTCCTGTACGGCTGCAATGTCGCGCTCCGGGCGAAACACGAAGGTCGTGAGCTCGACCTCGTAGTCGCGGGAGAGCATGACCGCAGCGAGCGCACTGTCCTTGCCACCACTGAAGAGAATCCCGGCTTTCATTTTCTTTTGATAGTGAAATCCCGTTTTCCAGGGGCTATCTGCTGCAGGAGCGCCTTCAGTTGCTGGTCGGTGAGGCGCTCTCGTAGTCTTCCGCTCTGGGCAAGTACGACCAGCTGCTGTTCGATTGCCCGGGCAAACTCTGGGCGCGTGAGTTTGATGGTGTTGAGGCGCTCGCGGGCCTGGGGGTCGAGGACCTGCTTCAATATCAGCTGGATCTGTGCGTCCATTTGTTTCTGGCGCTCGTACTCCTCTTCCATCGCTCCCTGTTCCGCCTGCTGACGCTGGAGCTGTTCAAGCCTTCGCCGACGAAGTTCTGCCAGCTCGTCATCGCCCATGATTATCACTCATTTTAATATTTGGCAAGCTCGGGAACCGTTTCGGCCACGCTCGTTTTGAGATCGTTTGCGATCCGGTCGATAAACGAGCGGCCCTTCGGGGAGACCACCCTTCCCGTGCCTGCACGCTCAATAAGCCCGGCTTCCTCGAGCTGCTGGAGCGCCTTGCGGAGCACCGAACCACTCCCCCTCCGGAACTGGTAGGGATTGGATCCGCGGTCACGGTTCCCGCCATAGAATGTTCTCATACGCTGTACACCGACCGGCCCGTCGACATAGACGCGGCGCAGGATGGAGGCAGTACGGATATACCACCAGTCCTCCTGATTCGGCGGGGCCTGTTTGTGAACCCCCGTCTTGGCAAACGATGCCCACTCCGGCGGCGTGATCGGCTCAAGTGCTTTGAGCTCCTCTGCCGTTTTTTGGATGAGCACGGCGGGGGGTATGTCAAATAGCGTTGTCATGTAGTATCCTCACTATCAATATGTCTAATAGCAGTCTTTACATATTTGTACAATGCCCTTTTAATTATTTCGAGCAGCCGCCCTCATGGTTTCGGGCTTCGCGCGCCGAGGATCATGGTCCGACCCCGTACCTGCACCAGGCGCGCTCCTGCACGCCGGGAGACATCCTCCGGGTCGATCTCGCAGCTCCTGAGCCACTTGATCTTCACTGCGGGGCGGGTTTTCAGCTGCATGCGGATCTCGTCGACGATCGCGCCGGTGCACCCCTGCTTCCCTATCCAGACGGTGGGTTTCAGCGTGTGAAACGGCTCATTCCCCATTATCCGGCTTCACCACCCGATAGCGCCGCTGGTACCCGCAGGCACGGCAGGTGACCACCACCTTCCCGCCATGGATCCGCACCCGTGCATTTTTTCCGAACACCAGATACGCATGGCACCGCCGGCAATACCTCCGCCGCAGCGCCCTTGGAATCCTCACGCGCGTGCGTATCGCAATCGCTAATGCACGCTCCACGTAGCGGTCGCTCCACGCAGGGTGCTCTGCATGGACGCGTTCTGCTTCGGCAAAGAGCGTCTCGATGCGTTCCATCGCGATCTTCCGCCGGTTCGGGTGCTTTGATTTCGCTGCCATCTCTGTAGTCCGCCACCCCGGGTACGACTACAATGATTTTTCCTCCGGGATAATATAGCACAGGGTAATGCACTCATCCTACACCCATTGTGAACTCTGCGAATGGCGGTGCGGGGTCGACCGGCTCGCGGGCACGCGCGGGGTCTGCCGCGTCGGGCCCGCGGAGGTGGCGGCGATCAGCTGTTCGGAGACACTGCGCAGTATGTCGGTCACCCTGCTCGGGTGCTGCTACCGCTGCCTGCACTGCAACGCCTACCGCATCTCCCAGTATCCCGATCCCCTCTGGTGGTACGGCAGACGGCTTGACGCCGCAGAACTCGTGGACGAGATTTCCCTTCATCTCGAGGCGCTGAAGGGAATCCCGGTGGACAAGATCAGCTTCACGGGGGGCGATCCGGCAATCCACCTCCCCTTCATTGAAGAGGTCGCCGCCGTCGTCAGGGAGCGCGGTCTTTCGCTCGGTATCGGTATCGCCACGGGCGGATTTTCCACACCAGAAGCAATGGAGCGTATCGCCGCCATCTGCTCCAGCATCACGGTCGAGATCAAAGCCTTCGACGACTGCGTGCACCGCGCCCTCACCGGAGCGCCCGTACGACCCGTGCTCCGCAACGCCGCCTACCTTGCAGGATGCGCCCCTGAAAAGATCAGGGTCTATCGCACCGTCGCCATCCCCGGCATCACCGACCGCCAGATACCGGCGATCGCCGCATATATCGCCGGTCTCGACCCCGATATCCCCTACCGCCTCATCGGCTTTCGCCCGAACTTCATCCTCTACTACCACCCCGGGCCCACTATGGAGGACATGGAGCGTCTTGCAAAAGAGTGCCGTGCACAGGGGCTCAACGACGTGGCATGGAGCGGCTACTACCCGGAATCCATGCCTCAGGGTATCGAGCAGAAGGCAGCGATGCTTTCGCCGCAGTATGCAGGATGCGAGGAGGCGGCACGTGCTGCGGCGTACGTCCAGAGCGCAGGATGCCCCACCCATCCGAGAGACTGCGGTGCGTGCCCCCTCCGGCACCGCTGCCCCGCCACCCTCAGGGAGCCCTGGAACCGCCGCTGAAATATCATGGGGGCAGGATGTGGACGGCGCGCCCGCAGACCATGAGCCGTTCCTCGCAGAAGAGCTTCACCGCTTCGGGCAGGGCGAGGTGCTCCTCGATGAGGATGCGGCCGGCAAGCGAATCTTCATCATCCCCGTCGCAGACCGGTACCGGGCGCTGGATGATGATGGGACCGGTATCCATCCCTTCGTCCACGAAATGGACGGTGCAGCCCGATACCTTCACCCCGTAATCGATCGCCTGCCGCTGTGCATGGAGGCCTGCAAAACTGGGAAGGAGGGCGGGGTGAATATTGATAATCCTCCCTTTGAAATGGGATACGATTCCCGCACCCAGGATGCGCATGTATCCGGCGAGCACAAAGAGATCCGCATTGCATCGGTCCATCGCTTCGAGCAGGGCGGCTTCATACTCGTCCTTGCCGGCGCACCCTGAGTAGTCCACCACAGTGACCGGGATACCGGCCTTTTTTGCCCGCGTAATGGCGTACGCCTGTGGATTGTCGGTGACCAGTCCCGCGCATCGTGCAGGGAGAGTTCCAGCCCCTATCGCATCGATGAGCGCCTGAAAATTGGACCCCCGTCCCGAAGCGAGAACTGCAATGCGTTTCATACCCATTGATTCGGCACAGGGCCCATTTAATCGTTATCCCGGGGGCTGCCTTCCTGCGGCAGTAGCAGCTTGACCTCGAGGATCCGTTTTCCCCGCATCTTCATGACCATGAGCCTGATGCCGGAATCGGGGATCACCACCACCTCTCCCCGTCGGGGGATGTGGCCGAGGCGGTCGATCAACAGCCCGCCGACGGTCTCGTAGCTCTCGTCGAGCGGCAGCGCAATATCGAGAGTTTCATTGAGACGGTCGACCCATGCGCGGGCATCGACGATATAGACACCCGGTTCCACTTCCTGCACGGGGGGGGCTTCCTCATCGAATTCGTCCAAAATCTCCCCCACCAGCTCCTCAAGAATGTCCTCCACCGTGACGATCCCGGCGAATGTCCCGTACTCGTCCAGCACGATCGCCATGTGCAGTTTGCGGACCTGCAGCTCGTTGAGGAGTTCGTCGATGCGTTTGCTCTCCGGGACGAAGCACGGTTCATAGACCAGATCCTTAATCGAGGCCACCTTTCTCCCCGAATACAGGGCACCGAACACATCCTTTACATTGAGGATGCCGGTAATGTTATCCATCTGGTCATGGTAGACGGGAATGCGGGAGAAACCGGTTTCGTTGAAGGTATTGATGGATTCTTCAAGCGTCACCCCTTCTTCCATCATCACCACGTCGGCGCGAGGCGTCAATATTTCGCGGACGTTGGTGTCCGTGAAGCGGAAGACGCGGTACAGCATCTCGTGCTCGTCCTCCTCGATGGTGCCCGCCTCTTCACCCACATCGATCCACTGCTTGATCTCCTCCTCGGTGACCGCGGGTCTGGTAATCTCCGCGCGTATGGAGAAGAGCCGCTTTATCGCGTCATACAGCCAGAGAATGGGTGAAAACACGTAACAGAGGAAGAGGATCGGGCCCGCGGAGAAAAGAGCGAATTTCTCCGTGGAACGCGCGGCGTAGGTCTTCGGGCCGATTTCACCCAGCACCAGCATGATGAAGGTGACCACGCCGGTGGCGATGCCCACCCCGATATCCCCATAGCGCTCGATCGCAATCGAGGTGGCAATCGCCGCCGCGGCGACATTCACGACATTGTTGCCGATGAGGATGGTGATGAGGAGGTGATCGGTATTCCGCTTCACCTTTTCGAGGGCAAGAGCCCCCCGGACTTTCTGGTCGATCAGGGTCCGGACCTTCGCCTCGTTGAGGGATATAAGCGCGACCTCGGAGCCGGAAAAAAACGCAGAAAGCACGATGCACAAAGCAAACAATAGGAACCTCGCGCTTTCCGATATCATCGCATCCACGCCGCAATCACGGCTCTATGCTCACCTTCGTTCATATGCGACAAATCTATCACAATATTGCGTAGAGGGATTAATAAAACCAGCGTTATTCTAGCACCGAGCAAACCTTCTTCCTAAAGCGAGTTCGCCCATCATTCAGTTCGGTGCGCCTTCTGTCATCCGGAGAGGATTCTGCCGCAGGTGCATTCCGATTCCATTTCATGCATCGTCCCAGCAGTCTCGCAAGAAAGCAACCTCACCCTCAAGCAGGGTGATCTTCTCTTCTGAGCACAGATCAGCAGGAAAATTCCGGTCTTCGATCTCGAGCGTGAGGCTCTCCGCGTGCTGCTGTTTCAGAAGGGCGAGGATCTCCGCAATGTCCTCGTTTCCCGCCACCGGGAGGTGCACGGCGTTTGATGCGACCGCACTGACGTGCACGTTTGCGATGCGGCCCCCGCAGGTCGCGATGTAGGCGGCAACTTCCTTCACTGACTGTTTCAGTGCGTGGGCCACGTCAAGGGTAAACCAGAGCCATGGCTCCCGGTCGAGCAGTTCGCGCACGTCCAGCGGCGTGCAGAGAAGCGAATTCACCTTCCGCTCCATATTCTCCATTGCCACACGGACGGATCTGCCCTTCGAACTCCCGTGCAGTGCATCGATATAGTGCTCGAATCTTCGATAGTCCGCATCGCTCGGCACTCTCTTGGCAGTCCGCCGCCCCGGGTGCAGGGTGACCGTCCGTGCCCCCAGCGTCTCGGCGATATCCACGGCGCACAGGGCATATTGCACCGATATTGCGGCGATATGGGGATTGATAGAGCAGGGGTTGAGGTCGAGCACCGGCGCATGCACCGAGATGGGAGCAAGACGGGGATGGGCCCGTATGCACTCCATGATCTCGTCGAGGGGCATGTCCCGGACCCAGAAATGCGGGGTTTCGATCCAGAATTCGATGCCTGAAAGGCCCGCCTCCTCCACAAAATCGAAAATCAGGTCCGTGGGATATTCGTGAAAGAACATGCTCGAGACGGCGAACCGGACCATGCTATCAATTGATATTCCCCCTCCTCCTACTTTGATGTGATGGCGGGAGGAGGGGCCGGGCTTTTCGCAGATGAGGGCGGTGCGGAAATTGCCACTGTCGCCGAGATCTCGCACCTCGTCCATCAGCTGCTCGACGATCCGCGCCTGCAGGCGATCTGGGTACAGGGAGAGGTGAGGGATTGTTCTTTTTCTGCAAAAGGCCACTGCTATTTTTCCCTCTCGGAGCTGCAGGCCGGCAGGACGTACGTGATCAACTGCGCCATGTGGCGCAGTTATGCCCGCGAGCTCTTCTTTGAGCCCCGGGACGGGATGCAGGTGCTCGTGTGGGGATCGGTGGAGGTTTATGAGCCCCAGGGCAGGTACCAGTTCATCGTCAGGGACATGGTCAGCGCAGGGGAGGGGGAAAAACATCTCCTCGTCCAGCGCTGGAAAGAGGAGCTTGCCCGCGAAGGCCTCTTTGAGGCGGCGCGAAAAAAGCCGCTCCCCCGCTTTCCTGAGAGGGTGGGCGTGGTCACCTCGGCAACGGGAGCCGCCCGGCGCGACATCGAACAGGTCATCGCCCGCCGGTTTCCGGTCGAGGTTGTACTCTGCCCTGCCGCAGTGCAGGGGGAGGGCGCCCCTGCAGAGATCGCCGCGGCCCTCGGGCGGATCGACGAACGGGTGGACGTTATCATCGTCGGGAGGGGCGGGGGGAGCTTTGAGGATCTCTTCGCGTTCAACCACCCGCAGGTGGTGCGGGCAATCGCCGCCTGTGTAACGCCGGTGGTAAGCGCGGTGGGCCACGAGACCGACCACACCCTCGCCGACTATGCCGCAGACCTGCGGGCCCCCACCCCCTCTGCCGCCGCAGAGCTCGCGGTTCCCGATCGCATCGAACTTGCCGGCGATCTCGTGCGCCTGAGGCACCAGCTCCGATCCGGGCTCGTCGCCCGCGTGGAGGGGGGATGGGAAACGCTGGAAGGTCTGCGGCTTCGCCTGCAGCCGCGGCGGTTCCGGCGAAGGATCGATGAGGAGATGCAGCGGATCGTGGATCTCGATGAACGGCTGGCGAGGGCGGAAGGATCGCTTCTCGCGCGGCAACGCCTGCTCCTCGGCCAGCTCGCGACTTCGCTCGGCGCACTCAACCCCCATGCCTCCCTCGCCCGGGGCTACTGCATCGTGGAAAAGGACGGTGCGGTCATCTCGTCCGCAGGTGCGCTTGCACAGGGGGACCGCGTAACCCTTCGCATGGCCGACGGGATCGCATCGGCACGGATTGAAGAGGTAGATCATGACAGCAACCTATGAAGAACTGATCCTCGAGCTCAAGCAGATTGTATCCGCGATCGAAGAGGGAGATATCGGTCTCGACGAGAGCATACGGCTCTATGAGCGGGGATCAGAACTGGTGAAACGGTGCGAGCAATTGCTCGAGGATGCGGAACTCAAGATCACCGAGCTGGGATACGAATAACCGCCACCATCTCGACCGCCAGCTCCGCACCCTCCTGCAGCACCGCGATGAGATCGCGGGGCAGTGTCGCAGCCGCACGATCGGAGAAAATCCCCACTGTGCGCCCGCAGACAAAACCGCTTTTTCGCCACACCAGATCGGCGGGATGATCAAGGGTCATGCTCGCATGCCCGCACGAGCGGACGCAGACCGAACACTCCTCGGCGGTCAGGGTGGTGTACAGCACCGTGTGCCTGTCGGCGAGCGCATGCCGAAACTCCTCGGAGAGGTCGGCGGCGCCTTTGTCGGCGCAGACCCCGATGATGCAGTGGCCGGACGGCGACAGGTGTGCCTCGCGCGTCACCTCGAAGGTGGTGCGGTGAGACCCCGAGACATTCGGATGGCCCCTGCAGACCACCGATTCACGGACCTTCATCTGTAGTGAGATGAAGCGGACAATGTCCTTCAATGTTGTGAATGGCCCGGTCCGGGCGGCAGGGTATATGGCACCCCGGTGCATACCAGTATGCGATGAATCTCCTTGTGCAGTGTCCGGTATGTGACGAAGAGCAGGAGCACCAAGTGCTCAAGGAAAACGGGAGCCTTCTGGTGAAGTGCACGGAGTGCGGCCATGTGCATCGCACGGAGCCCCCGCAGCGCCCGTCGGTCATCGAGGTCAGGGCGGTGGTGAGCAGGGAGACCGAATCAAAGATGTGCACCATCGAACTGCTCTCGGATGAGGAATGCAGCGAGGGAGACCTTCTCGTGGCGGACTGCGGCGACGAGGCCATGGGCGTCGAGGTGACCGGCATCGAGGTGGGCGATGGGCGGGTAGCACGGGCCCGGGCCGATGCGATCAGCACCCTGTGGACGCGCCTTATCGATGAGGTGGTGGTCAGGGCGTCGGTGCACGATGGCAGGAAGACCATTCCGGTCTACGCACGGGCCGACGGCGAAGAGGAATTCTCCGTGGGAGAGGTGGTGGATTTCGACCGGGTCAGGTTCAGGATCACCCAGATTAAAATGCGGGAAGGTCAGGTATTACGAAAAGAGGGATGGAAAACCTTAGCCCGCAAAATCAAGAGGATATACGGGGTCCGTTTATAGATATTTCTTGATTGCGGATTCGAGTTCTTCCCGGTGAACGACTCCTTCAAACCGCTCTTTGACCTCATCGTCTTCGAGGATGACGATGGTCGGCGTGACGCGCAGGCCGAATGTCTTGATGTATTCAGGATTGTGTACCGCGTCGATCTCCTCGATCTCGATGCCCAGAGACGTTTCGACCTCCTGGTTGATCGGTATCTGCTCTTCGCATCCCATGCACCCCTCCTGGTTAAAACAGATCACTTTCACAGCCATGGAAGAGAAATGGGGACAGGGATATAAAATGCTATGCTTTCCCGTCCAGTCCGTTAATTGCCGATGTATTCGAGAGTGATTGAAGCGGTCGGATACCCGTACGCGACAGCGATCTCGTCGGTGGTTTTCTCGGCCACTTTGCCGTAGCGCACATAGATTTCAGGGGAGGCATTGTCCAGCGCGATGATGGGAGTCGTCGACATTCCGAGCGGCACCCAGTCCCCCTGTTCCGCAGAGCTGAAATTGAAATTCGTGCCATAGCCCCCCACGATACCGTTGAATTCCTCGGCAGTCATTGCGGTCACCATCGTCTCCGCACCGTCAATCACGACCGATTTTTGTTGATTGACCCGCATCCCCTGCAGGGCGGCATTGATCTGCGCGAGCTCGCCGGACAGCATAGTGTTGGACGCCCCCTCGGGGTACCGGAGCGTGATGGGGATAAAGGTCTCCTTATATTCCTCCCCGACCGTCATCACGAGCGGGTCCGAAAGCAGCGCGAGGTTGCCTTTTTCATACTCCGCCTGGAAGACCTGTACGTTAGAAGTGATAACAGGAACGCCTGTTGCGTCATAGAGCGTGTAGCCTACCTGGCAGATCGACCCGGGCTGGGCAGTTTTGAAAAACGAGAAAAAGCCCATATTCAGCGTGAACCCAACCACGCAGATGACAAGAACACCAAGGATGGCCACCTTCGAAAGGCGGTCGGATACCCATTTGTTCTTCTGGTTCCCCTGTTTTTTCATCCTACATATATCCTCCTTTCACCCTGATAAATGGTGATCACGGGGCACGAACACCGGCTGCCCCCGTAGCAACATTGATAGGGTGACAACACTACCTAAAGGTTAGGTCCACGGGTTTCCCCGTGGCCATCGATGCAGAACATACGAGGTATACACATGGCATGGAGACGCAGATATCCAATGCGCCCGTTGTGGGACGAATTCGACCAGATGATGGCTGAGATGGAGGACCGGTTCCAGCGGATGTTCCAGGGAGCTGGCCTTCCCACGCCCTCCGAAATGGGATCCCGGGTGCTTCCCGCCCTCAGGGGAGAATTCCGCGTGGATGTGCGGGAGCATGAAGATGAAGTGGTCGTGGTTGCCGATCTCCCCGGCGTGGAAAAGGAGGGCGTGCAGCTCAGGCTTGTCGACCCGAACCTCCTCCTCATCAAGACCGAGCGGCGCACGGAAACAGAGGAGACCGGCGAGAAAGAGGGGTATTACATGCGAGAGCGGCAGTACGGCTCGATGAGCCGCACGGTTGCGCTCCCCGTCGACGTCACCGAAGAGGCTTCGACCGCAAGTTTCAAGAACGGCGTGCTGGAAGTGCACCTCAAAAAACTGGTCAAAGAGGAGGGCACCCACATTCCCATCGAGTGAACGCGCACACCCGCCGGTTCACGCACCCACCCGGCCCCGTATTACACGGGGATCTGTCTTTCGTTTTTTCCCGGCATCGATTCATTGATGTGGAGGGAAGGGTAAACAATGTGCAGATGGACAAGAAAAAGGTCAGGAATTATATGACCTACGACGTCGTCACCGTCGAGGCGAAAGGGACGGCGAAAGACGTCATTGAAACCATAAAAAAAACCAACCATGATGGATTCCCCGTCGTCAGGGCCGGGGAGGTGGTTGGCTATGTCTCCGCGAGAGACCTGCTGTTCACCCATCCCGACACCCCGGTCGAGCGGATCATGTCAAAACACCTTATCGTCGCCGACCCGGAAATGAGCATCAACGACGCGGCGAGGGTGATATTCAGGTCCGGTATCCAGAAACTGCCCGTCGTCGACGAGGACAACAGGCTCATCGGGATCATCTCGAATGCCGACGTCATCAGGTCACAGATCGAGCATGTCTCTCCGGAAAAGGTTTTTAAATTCATAGAAACCCTGAAAACACTGCACGGGGTCGAGCCCACGCTCAAGCGAGGGAGCGTGCCGATCGACGAACTCCTCCCCACCCAGTCAAAGATCTACGAGGACGAACTGGAAGGAAGAATCTACGAGATTAAAAAAGGGCTTGCCGAGCCGCTGATCGTCGTCAGGCAGCCAGGACGCCTCATCCTCGTCGACGGGCACCACCGGACCATCGCGGCGAAGCGCCTTGCACTCAAGTACCTGGATGCATATATCATCGAGATCGCGGAGGACATAGAACTGGGCATGGAAAAAACAGCGCGGGCAATGAACCTCACAACCCTGGACGATATCAAGGTCCTGGATTATGCCCGGCATCCACTCGTCGCCCTCACCCACCGCCTCGTGCGGCACGGCTAAGATCCGTTGCACTGGGTTTCGAACTCTTCGTTGAGCAGGTGCTCCTTGACCACGGCATGGTCGGGAACGATCACTTCCGGCCAGACCCTTGTGCCTGCATGGATCACCACATTGTTTTTGATCACCGCTCTGGGCCCGATCACGGTTTCGTTCTCGATGTTGCAAGCATCGCCTATCACCGCACCGTTGTCGATGATACTCCCGCTGATGGTCGTCGACCTCCCCACCGTGATGCCGCTATAGAGCGACGAGGAGAAGATCTTCGTGTCCGGCCCTATCACGCAGTGGTCCCCGATGCTCGTATAGGGACCGATGAGAACATTTTCGTAGATCACGACTCCGGACCCGATGGACACCGGCCCGATGATCTGGGAATTCTCGCCAACCGTAATGGAGTGCCCGAGATCGACCGGACCGACCACATTCGCCCCCCTGACCGTCAGATCACCTTTGATACGCGTGTACTCCAGCTCGTTGAGCTCCCACTGTTCGGCCTGCCGGAGCGACCGGGGGCTGCCCACGTCGGTCCAGTTGCCCCGGGCGAGCCAGCCTCTCAGCACCTGCCCCTGGTTCATGAGCAGGGGGAAGAGGTTTTTGGCGAAATCATACTGCGTCTGCGGAGGGATATAGTCGAAAATATCGGGGTTGCAGACGTACATGCCCGTACTCGCAAGATTGGAGAAGATCTCTCCGGGCGACGGCTTTTCCTTGAACCGCTTGATGTGATAGTTGACATCGATCTCGGCAATCCCGAACTCGCAGGGCTCGTCGATGGAGAGCAGGGCGATCGAGGCGATGGCATCGCTGCGCAGGTGATCCCGGAAAAATGCGAGGAGATCGATATCGGTCACGTGATCCCCTCCCACGACCAGAAACGGTGTGTCCCCCAGGTACTCCTGGGCGTTCTTCACGCTTCCGGCGGTGCCGAGCTTGATCGTTTCGGGCACATAGGTCACCTCCACCCCGAAGAGAGACCCGTCCCCCAGCGCCTCCTGCACCGCATTGCCCTTGTAGCCCACCGTCACGATCACTTCCGTGAACCCGAGGTGGGAGAGATGGGCAACGAGGTGCTGAATGGAAGGCTTGTTGACGATGGGGATGCATGCCTTGGGGCGCTCGAAGGTGAGAGGGCGCAGGCGGGTCCCCTCGCCCCCGCACATGATGCAGACTTTCATGGATACTATGTGGATTTTTATCTATTTTTAGTGTATGGGGGGGCCGATTCTCTCAGACCAAAACATTATCGCCCGCTCCCGCAAGACTATAGATTATGGTGGAATTCGTATGCACGTTATGCGGGCGTTGTTGCATGGGAATGGGAAAATACGTCAAAATCAAGGGCTCGATGGGACCAAACACATACATCAGCGTACACGAGCTGAGCAACGAGACCGTGTACGCCACCGTGGAGAAACCCTATCGCACCACCTTTGACCCTGACGAGCGGGACACACCGGAGGAGTGGTGCCCCTTCCTCGCGGAGGGAGAAGAGGAGGGGACCTATGTCTGCGTCATCCACGGCACCCGCCCCGGATTCTGCAGGGACTTCGTCTGCGCCAGCATGCGCATCTATACGCAGGACGGCGTGGAAGCAGGCAAGGTATCGGGGAAGGGAAGCCTGGTCTCCTCAGATGCGCAACTCAATACGCTCTGGAAAGAACAGATCAACCCGATCATTACCGGCACTGATGAGGCGTGGAAAACAAAGGCTATCGAGGTGCTCGAACCGGAAGGTTACCGCATCGAGGTCTATGACTGAAGCACGGGCGAGGGAACTGCCTGTGGAACGGGGACATGTACAGTGCACCCCGGCGAGGCGTGAAGAGCTGGTGAAATGCCGGTTCTGCGTTCATTCAACTCATTTCATGGTGGAAGGGCGCTGGGTGGGCTCGCCCGCACGCGCCTACTGCCGGGTACAACGCTCCACGGAAGCGGTAGACCTTGATGCGGTCGCGATGGTTCGCTGCGACGATAGCGCCGGGGAAGGGTTCCGGAGTATCATGAGCATTATCAGCTGACAGCCCTCCGGGCACTACCAGAATTTCCACCATTTTTTCGACTGGAAAGGTACCACGCCTGCTTCCTCTTCCCGCTCACGCTCGACGGTATGGCGGATGCGCCGCAGCTCACGCTGCATCTCGACGAACTCCTCTTTCAGTTCATTGATGTTCTTGCGTATGATTTCAAATTCCTCAAAAGAGCGGCACTGTTCGATCTTGATGGAACCCCCCTCCGTGACATGGGTGATTCCCGCTTCGATCAACTCGAGAATTGCCTTGTCTCTCTTGATTGACCGACCGCTCGCATACTGGTCGATCATATCCACCAGTTCGGGATCGAGAGTGAAGGATAACCGCATGACCATGGCACACCTCAGAAACGTACCCGACGTCCCTGCTTATACACTGGTATCTCCCTCATGCTTGAAAAATGATACAATGTAGTCCATATCGCAGTGCTGTTCGTAATGGTCGGCGAGCGTGTCGTACGGAGAACGATCCTGCACGCCGCAGTCCCCGGCAGCATTGCAGGAGTACGCAAGCCCTTTTTTCCGGTAGAGATAGGAGAGCAATGCATCGATGGCGTTTTCGTTGACAAATAGGCCGTGCATATAGGTCCCGAAGACAAGACCGTCCTCGGTGACTGCCCCTTCCCCGTCGAACGCCTGGCAGACGTCCTCTCCAAGCGTCTCTCCCATATGAATCTCGTAGCCTGCTACGCACCCCATTTCACTGAGGATGGGAGACACGGGGGCCGCCTCCCGTTCCACCTGAACCGTGGTCTTTTCGTAGGTGTCGAACCGGGTGGTGACATCGAGCAGGCCGAAACCCGGGAACCTGCCCGTCCCGCCCTCGATCCCCGTATCGATGATCTCTCTGCCGAGCATCTGGTAGCCGCCGCAGATGCCGATGATGGGGATATGGCGCCGCCTTGCGCAGAAAAGCTCGTCGCTGGCACCAGAACGGCGCAGGACGGCGAGATCCTCGATTGTGTTCTTGGTTCCGGGAATGATGATGCAGTCATACGCCTCAAGCGAGGATCCCGGATCCACGTAGTCCACCGCCACACGCTGTTCCAGCAGCTCGAAATCGGTGAAATTGGAGATCCGGGGCAGGCGGAGAATCGCGATGCGCACCGGGGCGTCCTTCCGGTGCTTGTCACCGATGGAGAGCGAATCCTCGCTGGGGAGCGGAATATCGGCAAAGGGGATGACGCCTATCACGGGCACACCGCAGATCGCCTCGATCCGGGCGATGCCATCCTCGAACAGGGACGGGTCACCCCTGAACTTGTTGATGATGACCCCGGCGACGAGCGGGCGCACATCGTCAGGCAACAACGCGATGGTCCCGAAGAGCTGGGCGAAAACCCCTCCCCGCTCGATATCCCCCACAAGGATAATCGGCAATGCCAGCCGCCGGGCAAGGAGGATATTGGCGATATCCCGGTCATAGAGATTCAGTTCTGCGGCGCCGCCCGCACCCTCGACGACCACCTGCCCGTACTGCTCCTCGAGACGGCGGAAGGCAGCGACCGCTTCCTCGAGCAGAAACTCCGTCTCACGGTAGTAATCCCCGATATACACGTCGCGATACGGCTTTCCGAGTAGCACCACCTGCGAGGTGCGGTCCCCCTTTGGCTTGAGGAGCACGGGGTTCATGTCGGCATGCGGCCCGGTGCAGGCAGCATGCGCCTGCATCGCCTGTGCCATCCCGATCTCCCGGCCGTCCGCGGTGACGTAGGAATTATTACTCATATTCTGGGATTTAAACGGAGCCACACCGATATTCCGGCGAACGAGGCTCCTGCATATCGCCGCTACCGTCACGCTCTTTCCGACGTGCGAAGCGGTTCCGAGCACCATCAGCGACATGAGAATACAAGAACTCTGCGGGATGATTTAATAAATGGCAATGGTCTATCACCATATCATGCACCTGTCTTCCACCAGCCGCCTTCTTTTACAGGACCGCTATCTTCTCGATGGCGAATCGCCGAAGGAACTCTGGTCGCGTGTGGCCGGTGCGGTAGATGGCACAAAGGCAAAGGATTTCATCTATCTGATGGAAAACCTCCTCTTCCTGCCCAATTCGCCCACCCTCATGAACGCGGGGACGCCGCTGGGGCAGCTTTCGGCCTGCTTTGTCCTTCCCGTCGAAGACTCCCTCGAACGCATTTTTCAAACGCTTACCCATATGGCCCTCACGCACAAGAGTGGAGGAGGTACCGGCTTTTCATTCAGCCGGATTCGCCCGCGGGGCGACGTGGTCGAGCGCACGAGCGGGATAGCCAGCGGGCCGCTCTCGTTTATCAGGGTCTTTGATGCCGCAACGGCAGCGGTCAAGCAGGGAGGGAAACGGCGCGGGGCCAACATGGGCGTGCTCGCAAGCTCCCATCCCGATATCATGGAGTTCATCCGCGCAAAAACCGGCGGTGGGCTGACGAATTTCAACCTCTCCGTGGGGTATGATGCGCACTATTTCCAGTGCCTGAGCACGCGAACGCCGTATCCTCTCATAAATCCCCGTGACGGAGAGATCTGGGCCGAGATCGATCCGCAGGAGATCTGGCGGGCATGCGCAGAGGCAGCATGGGCATGCGGCGATCCGGGAGTGCTTTTTCTCGACGAGATTAACCGTAAAAACACCGTCCCGGGATGCGGGGTGATCGAGGCAACAAACCCCTGTGGGGAACAGCCGCTCTTCCCGTACGAGAGCTGCAACCTCGGCAGCATCAACCTCTCGGCGTGCGTGAAGCACAACGACATCGATTGCGACTTGCTCACGTACGTCATCCGCACCGCCGTCGACTTCCTCGATGCGGTGATCGACGTCAACAGGTTTCCGGTGGCGGAAATCGCCGAGCAGACACGCGCGACACGAAAAATAGGGCTTGGTGTTATGGGGTTTGCCGAAATGCTCATCCTGCTCGGCATCCCCTACGCGTCGAAGGAAGCGATCGCTATTGCAGGGGAGGTGATGGGGCATGTCCATCGGGAAGCGCGCGCGCGTTCCGCAGAACTCGGGGAGTGGAGGGGTTCCTTTCCGGCCATCGACAGGAGCATCTTTTCAGGGCCGATGCGCAATGCCACGGTCACCACCATCGCCCCCACCGGATCGCTGCATATCATTGCCGACACGTCGAGCGGCATCGAGCCGCTCTTCACGCTCGCCTACCACCGGACAATAGCCCACCGCACCGTCAACTCGGTCAACCGGCTTCTCACCGAACTGGCGGAAACGAGAGCGGATGGCAGTGCAATTCTCGAGGAGGTGAGAAAGGCCGGCAGCATCCAGCACCTGCCGCTCGATGAGCATATCAGAGAACTGTTCAGGACCGCCGACGAGATTTCCCCTGAGCACCATGTGCGGATGCAGGCGGCGTTCCAGCAATATACCGACAACGCGGTCTCGAAAACAGTCAATATACCCGAATCGGTCACTGTAGAGGATGTCGAGAGTATCTTTTCCCGCGCGCGCACGCTGGGCTGCAAGGGAATCACCGTCTACCGGGAGAACAGCAAATCAGAGCAGGTAATCCACAGAGGGTGCGACGTATGCGCCGTAGAATGAAAGGCATGCCAACAAATATATAAGGAGAACTTGAAGGTACTGAGTAATGAACGGTGGTATCTGTCCAAAATGTGGACTGCCGAAAGAATTGTGTATCTGTGAAGAGGTTGCAAAGGAACAACAGCGCATCAACGTGCACATCAACAGAAGGCGGTATGGCAAAGAGGTCACTGTGATCGACGGACTTGACCCCTATGATATCGATCTCGAGGAACTCCAGAAGTTCCTGAAAGGCAAACTTGCCTGCGGCGGGACGGTCAAGGGGCATTCCATCGAGCTCCAGGGCAACCATCGTGAGCGGGTGAAAAAGCTCCTCTCAGAAAAGGGATATAAACTGGACAATATCTCCTGAAATCCCGGTTTTTTCCGAGACCATCTTTTTTCGAACTACTTGAGAGCGTCGCGCCGCCTCCTCGCATGTTCACGATATCGACAGAAAGGGGCCGCGGACGCTCGATGAAGCTCATCATTCGCCTGCAGCGCCAGGGTTGTTGCGGTGAGTGGAAAAGAGAAGCCTTCAGATAAAGAACCTGAAGGCGACCCAGGCGATGACCACCATGATGACCGAATATTTCAGTCCGGAAATGGCATTGCCTTCGCCCATCTGTCCTGCCACGAGCCCGGAAAAGAATCCCTGTATCATTGCGGCATGGGAGAAGAGGCGGTTGTAGAAGAAGAGATCGATACGCCCGCCGAACTGTCCCGCACCCTGTCCGGTTTCTGCGACCGCCGCGCCGGCTTCGGCCATGGTAGCGAGGAACGTGCCGGTCATCACGGCGATCACGAACAGGAACACGAGGAACGAGACGATCACGATGATCACGTAGATCAGCATGTTGTTGCGCCGATCGGTATCGAGGGCGAGAAATTCGTATGCATCGTTTGCCGCAGCCCTGAGCACCTCACTGACATTGCCACCGGCCTTGCTGGCCTTGGATATGAGGTCGACACTGCGTTCCGCAAGGTGAGTGTTGATGCGGCTGCCGAACCGGTACATCGCATCGACGAAGGGGACATTCCACGACATCTCGTTGTCGAGCTGCTTGATATATGGCGTCAGGGTGCCGTACTCTCCCTGGGCGACGATGGAGATGGCATTGGGGAGCGTCATACCGCTCTCGTTCATCCCGGCAACATCCCGGAAGAAGTTCGGAAGCGCCTGCTCGATACTCTTTCTCCGCCTGGATTCCTTGAAATCGAGTAGCGCGAGGGGAACGACGCCCACGAGAATCGCCAGCAGGAAAATATCGTCGAAAAGCGTCGAGGTAAACAGGATCTGAAGTCCGTATTGGGTCATCAAAAAGAAAAATCCAAGGACAAGAATCAGGAACGCAAGGGGTAGCGATGCGATAAGAACGTTGAGGGGGCGCTCGGTGAGCACCTCGACCGGATGTGCCTTCAGGCGGTTCACGCCGATGCGGTGCTTGCGCTGATACTCTATCCTGTCGAGGATGTCTTTCTGTATCTTTTCAAACTCGTCCAGCTCGACCGCATTGAGATCGTCTTTGCGAAACCCGCTGCGGTTCAAGAAATCACCTAAAACTTTCCCTGACTTCATCTTACACCTCCGGGGTCATGGAGCTGATCAGGATGATGAACATAATACTCCCCAGCGGCACGATGCCGTAGATCACCGCATAGAGCAGCAACGGATCGCCGCCGGACGAACTGATGGTGGACATGATCGACTGAAGAATGATCAGAAAGAGGGTTCCCGCCACCAGCGCGGTCACGTAGGATTCTGCGATCAGGCCAAGCGTTTCAAGAAATGTTTTCTGCATCTGGCGATTTTCCAGGGAATACTGCTCGGCTTTGGTCCTGAAATACTCGGTGAGATTGCTGCCGCTTGAGATGCTCGCCATCGCTCCCTGCAGGAAATCCTTCATCCGCAGGCTCGGCGTATAGGTACCTACGGATCGAAGGGCCTCGATGAGGTCTTTTCCAAAAATGTCGATTTCCCTGGAGACGTAGCGGGCTTCCGTGGCGCTCTCGCCGTAGATGCTGCTCTGCCCAAGCAGGCGGAACACCTCTGCAGGCGTGATGCCGGCGGTGGACATGGCGGTCACGTAGTTGATCGCATAGGGCAGCGTTGCATCGATATTCCTGCGGCGTTCACCTGCAAGAACACCCGGATATATTAAAAAAATGAAGTACGTGATCCCCCCGAACACAAGAAGCGAAAATATGGTGATACCCAGTGTTCCCAAAATGAGGCGGTAGTCGGAAAGCGCCACGATGCTTGCGGGGAGGGCTCCTTTGTAGCTGATCATCTCGGGGATGCGAAGGACCCAGCTGAGCAGGCCGATGACAAGGGCGAAGATCAGCCCGACGATCACCGAGGAGACGTAGGCGGTTGAGAGATATGCCTCGAACGGCGTTCTCATCCTCGCACCGAGCATATCATTGCGCAGGCTGACATAATCAGCCCGTTTCGCCTTCATCCTTCGGCCGATCATGTTGAAGCAGAACCTCTCGTACCTATTCATACAGGTCACCCCTCACGATTTCCATGACCGCCTCTGGATCACGGAAGTAGGAGACCAGCACCTTTGCCACGTCCTTGAAATGCCTGAGTTTTTTCAATCGCATCCATTCAAGAATCTCCTGACGGCGCTTGAGCTCCTCTCTCATGCGGACCTCGCTCCAGCCTCGCTCTTCCATGATCTCCTCCAGGATGTACGATTTCCCGGAATAGCGGATTTCATCGGTTACAGGATACCACCGGAAGACTTCGTTGGTGATAAGTTCGTTGGTGCGCGGGTCGATGTCCAGGACCTCGATCAGCTGCTTGGTGCGCCTGATCCGCTGCCCGCCGATACGCGCCTGCACCTGCACCGACACGAGGTCAAGCGCATTGAGCATATTGCGCGGGACGTTTAACGGTGGGTTCTCGAGACGGTGGACGGCGCTTGCCACCGAATCCGCGTGCATGGTGGCGTAGGTGACGTGGCCGGTGCTCATCGCCTGGAAGAGCGTGAGGGCCTCGTGACCGCGGACCTCGCCGACCAGGATGTACTCGGGACGCTGCCGGAGGGCGGCCCTGAGCAGCTCATACATGTCGATGGAGCCCTTGCCGTCCGCATCGAACGATTCTCTTGTGATACTCGGGATCCAGTTGGGGTGGGGGAGTTTCAGCTCGCGGGTATCCTCCAGCGTGACGATCTTGGCCAGCGGCGGGATGAACAGGGAGATGGCGTTGAGGGAGGTCGTCTTGCCCGATGCCGTTCCTCCGCAGAAAATGCAGGATTTGCCGTTTTCCACGGCGAGCCAGAGAAATGCGATGGAGAGCGGTGAGAAGGTCTGCCACTCGATGAGGTCCGTGGGCGTGATGGGCTCGTCCCTGAACTTGCGGATTGTGAAGGTCGAACCGTGAGCGGTGACCTCTGTTCCAAGCGTCATCTGGATACGCGACCCGTCGCTCATGGTCGCATCGAGCATCGGTTCTGCAATAGAGATATATTTCCCCGCACGCTGGGCCAGCTTGGTGACAAAGGAATCCAGCTCGACGGGGGAGGTATAGGTGGCGGTGGTCTGGACGGATTCGTACCCCGTGTGATAGACAAAGATTGGGGTGTTGAGGCCGTCACACGAGATATCCTCGATGTACTTGTCGTGCATGATCGGGTCGATCCGGCCGTCGCCGAGGAATTGCTTTTCGATATTATAGAGGACCTTTTCCCGGGAGATCGGCGTGAGCTTGATGCCGTAATCGTGAATGATCTCGTCAACCGCGTCACGGAGGGCTTTTTGTGCCGTCTCGTAGGTGAGATCCTTGGTATTGACATCGAGCGTCTCAAAGAGCCGCATCTCGAGCTCTTCGAGGAGCTCCTGCTCGGCGACATTCAGTTCGGGTTCGATGATCTGGTAGATATGCTCGTGCGTGCTGTTGTCATAGATGATGCGCACGTAGGCATACGGTTCATTGACCGGATAGAGCTCGACCTCTTCCTGCCCCTGCACCGCCTTCATGGTGAGGTCGACAAGAGGCCCGTGGATGCGCGGGTTGTAGTCTTCCGTCTTCTCCAGGACCGCCTTCACGAGACCGATCTTTTTTATGAAGCTGAACGAACCCGCATCTTTCTCAGCGCTCTCCTTTTCAGGGGAAATCTGTGAAATCTCGTCGACGTCGAAGGGGAGGGTGGGAAACCCGGGTTTCCAGATTTCATCGATCTCGGAGAGAACGGTTCCCATGTCAGTCAGGTCGAACGCACTCGAGCTGGTCCCCAGATGCAGGTCCTCCACTTCGAACGTCGCACCCTGGGGCAGGATCATGTCGGAAAAGTCGCCTATCTCGTCCACGTGCACGATGCTCCTCGGCCCCTCTTCACCTTCATCGGACCATTTGGTCTTCCGGGCCTCGTTTTTGACCAGATCAGTGCGATCGGCGGGAACCGCCGCAGGCTGCGCGGGAGAATCATCACTGAGATCCACCGCCGGTACACCGAACGAACCCTGCTTTTCCTGTGTGGCCTCCATCGAATTGTCATGCGTTTTCACGATGTCGTCGATAAGAGCACGGAACTCGTCAGCCGGCTCTTCTGCACTGGAAACGTCTTCCCCCTCGCGTGCTTCGTCCGAACCGCCGGTTCTGATGAGTGACTCGAGAGAATCGCCCGTGGATGCCCCAGAATCGGCCGTGGATCCCTCCTCTTCAAACTGCCGGATTTTATGAATAAGGCCGCTCAGTTTCTTGTGGGCATCCAGATCCTCGCCACCGGGGCCATGGTCTGATGCAGGGGGTGCACTGGCCTGATCTCCTGCTGGCTCGCTTTCCCCCGCTGTTCCATCGCCCTCATCAGCAGACGCGACCATGGAGGCGAGAGAATCGATCTCATCTGCCGCCTCCTCTGCCCCTTTCGTTTCGCCGGACTGCGAAAACGATGTATCGAACCTTTTGAGTCTATTCAAAAAGCCTCCGAACTCTGCTGAATCACATTCTGCCATACCTGCCGGCGTCTCACCCACACCAGGATCAGAACCGGGTTCTTCCACAGCTTGCTGCGAATTCCCCATTTTTATTCGCTTGATCACATCACTCAATTTACTCTTGCCTTTGTCTTCGCCGGCCATAGTCACGCTCCCCCTAAATCAATAACCGTCTCACCAAACCGTTCCCTGAAATCGAGCATAAAACGGTGCAGATTATGGGTTCTGTCAACCACCACACAATCATACGTCCCATTCTGGAGTTTAAAGCACACTTTGCCGTCTGTTGCGGTAATGTCGCTCGCAAGGACCTGGCGTCCTTTCCGAATTGTAACACGCATTCCCGATTGCAGCGTGCCTTCCCGCTTGATGATAATGCAGAGTTTTCCAAGAGAACTGTTTGAACCACCGATGATAGGAAGATCTTCGGAAAGACGCTTTTTAAAGTGAATTTTGTCGTGGACCCTGCATCGTGCCGCAAGAGATTCACTGAACACATCCTCTGTCAGAAACAACTTGAATATTTCATCGTGCTTCAACAGATACAGCGCCTTATTCCCGAACAGCACACCACTCTCCTCTATCAATGTCGCCCCTTCCGGTTCCCCCCTCACAAAAACTACAATGGTATTTTTTGTTCCCTCTTCCGCAATCGCAAGACCGCTCTTTTGTGAGACACGCATGTGCTCGATGAGATCTTCGAAGGCATAATTGCCTTCATATTTGGAATTGCTGATAACTTTGTCAAAGAGATCCGATATCTGCATCACGATCAACCCATACTGCCTGGTGTACTACCGAAGATGCGCGATACCTTCACCGGCAGACCCCTGTACAATTGGCATCCATAGATTCTCTTAAGGTTCACTTGGGGGGCATACCATTTGAAATTTCCCTTTCTGCTCCAGGTCTGATGCGGCAGCCGGATTATAGCAGATTCGTGGCCGATCCACAAATCTGCACCCGGAAACGTGTGATAGCGCACGCGGCCGGGCCATCAGGTTATTAATGAAGATTGCCCCTTTGGATTATCATTGGATCATGACCTTGGTGATAATCAATCAGGACATATCCGTATATGAGGTTGATGGCTCCGCCGCGATCCATGGAACCGGCAGCGACGCACCATCGGGCACAAAGGTGTGCAGAGCACCAGATAGGCCGGCTATCACTGAATGCCCTTGAGGGCGAGCCGGATCATGCCCAGGTGCGCTTCGGGCGTGGTATGTACAAAAAGAGAGAGATCGCGATAGGGAGCGATCAGGTACTTCCCTTTCGGGGTCTCGATGATCATCTGGTCCAGCGGACCGATTCCGAGATCTTCGGAGATCTTGTTTCCGGCCCTGAGCAGGTCCTCGGCGATCGCCGCCTCGTACTCGAAATCCCCGATGCCCACTGATTGGACGGGAAACCCTTCGAAGAATGCTGAGACAACGATTACCCCGCGTTGTTTGGCAATGCTGAGCAATGTTTCCTCGGTCACCAGCGTATCCGTATCTATCGTATCCCGGCGCGGGGATGAATCGGGTATCATCCAGCCCTGCGCTGCGCAATGATTGATCGCCTGGTTCATCTCATCGGCAGTATAGATCCTGATCTCGTATTCCAGGAGCGGCCGTTCCTGGATGTATTCAAGCGCCTCATTCCCTTTGAGATTGCGAAAATCGTCACTGAAATGTGCCCCGATTGGCGCCCCTTTATCCGCAAGGAGGTAGCCGACGCCTCCAAATCCGGATATCTTCGCTCCTATCGTCAGCTGAGCCCCGAACTCAAGCAATTCGCTCAGTGGGCACTGCATGTGCGCCAGGGATCTCCATTCGGGCAACATGGATATTACAGTGCGGCGATAATGCGTTCCTTGTTTTTCTTCAGCTCGTATCTGATACGCCCGATATTAACGTCCTTGTCGCCAACGATTGCGATCAGCTCGTCTTCTGAGAGGGGCGAAAGCAGGATGGGGCCGTGTTCCAGCTCGACCAGCATCTGGTGCATATCGCCCTTGCCGAGCTCGGCACCCATTGCTTCCGAGGTCCCCATGCCGGTCGACGCCATTGCGCCCAGCGCTTCTGTGTCGATCTCTCCGGCCTCTACGCTTTCGATAACAAAGCCGTCCCGTCCCACGACAACGGCAGCGGATACGCCATCGAGTTTTAAAAACTCACTCAGGATTTGCTTGAGCATTCCATTCACCTGGTTTTCAAAGCCTCTCTTGATAAAGTATTCAATCTTTCTTTTTACGAACGACCTTGATTTTCATCGGCATGCGTCCGATGGCATGCGTTGCACAGGAGATGCAGGGGTCATACGCGCGGATCACCATCTCGATCCGGTTGGCCGCGTGTTCGGAAAGCGTGCCGTCCTGTACTACCTTGCGGGCAACATCCTCGACCCCGCGGTCCATGCCCCAGTTATTCTGGCAGGTTGCCACGATCAGGTTGCACCGCTGGATGAACCCGTCCTCGTCGACGGTGTAGTCGTGGATGAGCGTGCCTCTCGGGGCCTCGATGATCCCCACCCCGCGAGTGCCTGCCACCCCGTCGACCCGGGCACGGACATCGGTGCCGGTGATGGCGGGGTCCGAGAGCAGCGCCACCGCACGCTCGCACGAGGCGATGAACTCCACATAGCGGGCGATGTTGTAGGCGAGGGTCGTCTGGACAAAAGTTCCGAATGTTTCGCGATATTCGTCCAGTGCCGCATCGGCACCCTCCGTCCCCATCTCGCGGACAAGGTTCAAGCGGGCGAGCGGGCCGACCCGGTAGTACTGGCCGCTCTTTAAGCGGGCGAACTTGAGATACGACCACGACTCGGAGTACTCTTCGATGTAGTCGAGGTAATCCTCCCCGGCGAAGCTGCCGATGGCGTTCCCGTCGGTGTCAGCGACCTCCGCCCTGCCGTCCGTGATGCTGTAGCGCCCCTGGTCGGTCAGGCCAACAAACGCGGAATCCACTGCGCCAAAGGCCAGATCGGTTTCCCCGAGAATGCCGCGGGCCATCGACCACCCTTCCTGTGCGATCGAGAGCGCCCGCTGTGCCATCTCCAGCAGTTCAACGCGCTTTTGCTCTGCAAGGGGGGCAGAAATGCCCCCGGGGATCGCGGTCGAGGGGTGGATGGGTTTTCCGCCGATCGCCTCGGTGAGGCGCTGGCCGAATTTCCTTACCTCGATGGCCTTTTTCGCAAGGTCCGGATCCTTGTGCACGAGCCCAACGAGATTGCGCCCCGCTGCCGGCGCCTCATGCCCGATGAGAAAGTCGGGCGCCGCGAGCATGAAGAAGTGCAGGGCATGGGAATGGACGAACTGCCCGTGCATCATCAGCTCCCGCAGACGCCTGCCTGTCGCCGGCGGCTCGGCGCCGAATATCTGGTCGCAGGCTTTTGCTGAGGCAATGTGGTGAGCGGTCGGACAGATGCCGCAGATGCGCGGGGTGATCCGGGGGGCTTCCTCCACCGCAGCGCCGATGAGGAATTTCTCGAAGCCGCGCAGTTCGACGACGTTGAAATGGGCACTCTCCACGCCCCCGGCATCATCGAGGGTGATGCGCACCTGGGCGTGCCCTTCGATCCTCGTCACGGGGTTGATGGTGATCTGGGTCATCTGCTCCCCTCCTTGATCAGCTCACGGATTTTCGATATCTCCTTGTCTTCCATCACCTGGCTTCCCATGGTGAACGGGTACATCGTGTGGGCGACGTCGTAGAGCATCGCAGCAACCTCTTTTTCAGGGCGGTCGGTGAGATCGGAGATCCGCCGCACCGTCATATTGAAGATATCCCTGCACGGTTCCCGCAGGATGTCGAGCGAAGGGCCGTTGCACCCATGGCAGGGGATATTCTTCGCGGGGCATGCCGCCCCGCACCCGCAGAACGTGACCGGGCCGAGGCAGAGGTAGCCCTGACCAAGCAGGCAGTAGTCCGGGTCAGGTTCCCCCTCGAAGCGGCGTTTCAGCGTCCAGTTCTCGATGGGGCCCATGGTACGGTTGCATTCGGAGCAGACCGATTTGCGGGAGAGGGAGACGCGGTCGCCGGCCAGCATGGCAGGCAGGATCTGCCGCAGACGATTCTCCTTGGGCGGGCAGCCGGGAATGAAATAATCGATCTTCACCATATCGTCGACCGCAAATGCACGGTAGAGGAACGGCGGCACATCGGAAGGGATGGTGCCGTCCGCAGGTGCGCTGTCCACCTCCCGGTAGACATAATTGAAGAGATCCTCTCTGCTGCTGAGCATGGAGAGCCCGGAAATACCCCCGTAGACTGCGCAGGTGCCGAGCGCCACAAGGATGTTCGCACGTGTCCGTATCGTTTTGAGGCGCTCCTTGTTTTCCGCGTTCCTGACCGCACCGGTCACAAAGGCGATGTCGATGCCTTCGGGGGGCTCTTTGACATCCATGATCACGGGGGAGTAGACGATTTCCGCTGTTTCGAGGACATCAAGGATCATCTCGTGGAGATCGAGGATGGCGATGGTGCATCCCGAACAGCCGGCCAGTTCTTCGATTGCAATCTTCATTTCCTCCCCTCACTTCAGGATCAGCTTCTTCAGACAGGCATTGGGGCCCGTGTGGATGATCTCGAGTTTGCCCCGTTTCCCGGTAATCTCTTCGACGGCGCCCACCACGTACCCGCAGAGAGTCTGGCAGAGCGGCCCTCCCTGCTCCTGGCCGATGCGGCGGCAGGACTGGCGAACGATGCAGTCATGAAAAACGAGGTAGATGAACGTGCTCCCGTTCTCCTCGACGATGTACTCATCGCGGTCCGAGGGTTTCCATGGCTCGAACGTATACTGGCCGTGCAGGATATAGGAGAGCTCGCGGAGCGCATCCTCCACGTTGTCCTTTTTCTCGAAATACTTCGCAACCTCATGGCCGAATTTCTTCCCGGCGCGGTAGGTCACGGCGTTTGCCCCCCTGCCGGCGATCTCCTCGAGTGATTTGATGATATACCCGTTCAGCTGCATCAGGCCGTGCAGCGTCTGTTCGAGTTCCTCTGCAGGAGGATCGCACCGCATGGGAACATCCTCCACCCGGAACACGAGATCGGTCCTGAATTTCTCCCTTGTCTCATCGATGAAACTTTCACCCATCAGATCACCCGGTTGAGCATGCGGCAGACTTTCATGCTGACATACATTCTCCTGCATGGCACCACGCCGCGGTGCTCAAGCGCCTGCGCCGGGCAGATCTCGTGGCACGAGAGGCATCCCATGCAGTTCTCCGGGTGAACCGGAGAAGATACGCTGCCCCTGAGCTCAAATACCCCCATAGGGCAGTCCTTGACGCAAAGCCCACATCCGTTGCAGGCCTCCTCGTCGACACGAATTTCGATCATTCTCATCTCACCGGACGGATTTCCATGGAAAGGCGTTATGGCGACCGCAGGGCCGACCATGGTATCAAGTTATCCTTTTTTTCCTCATCGGACAAGAACCTTATTGTTGGGATTATCAAAACGATATATCATATGCTATATCCGTATTGATAATCGGTAAAAGCAATATATATATAATATAACAATTCTACATACTGATCGCACACTGGAGAGTAGCATCATGAGCGAATGCATACATGTACCCATGGATGTCGGAGGGCCGGTTCTTCAGATCCCCATCTTCTACAAGCTGATGGCAAGCATGCTCTTTGTCGCCGTCATCCCCGTCGCACTCCTGGGGATTGTATCCGCAGGAGACACCGAGAGTATCATTTCGACGATCGGCCTTCACAACAGTATTTTCGTCCTGACCCTGATCACCCTCGCCATCGTGGTGATGTGGAGCTTCTTCCTGGCACGGAGCATTACGAGCCCTATCGAGAACCTCTCGAGGGTTGCCGACAGCGTGAGCAGGGGAGACCTCAGGGCATCGCATATTGACGTCATGACCAACGACGAAATCGGAGACCTCGCAAAGTCATTCAACCGTATGCTGAATTCCTACCAGATCCTCGACAATCTCGCCCGGGAAGACACCGACTAGGGGGAACACCAATGCACCTTCGCGAACAGATTATCACCATACTCAGGGATGAGGTCGGCCCTGCCGCACCCCTTCTCCTTGACCGCTGCTGCAGGAAGAATCTCGGAAAAAATCCCGCTGACCTCACCGTCCATGACATTCATCCCCTCTCGGAGAGCTGTTATGAGACGGTTGTCACGAGCCTCGGGCAGCCTGCAGCAGAAAAACTGAAAGCCAGTATTCAGGGACTTGAATAAGATCCCAAAAAATCCTGAAATATTTATCAGCCTGCGAATACCACCATCTATCATCCGATGTTGAAGCAGATATTGCACAAATTTTTAAACCTGGAAGGCGTCGTGGCGGCATGCGTCGTGGGCGATGAGGGCAGCATCCTCACGACAGCAGGGCAGAAGTTCCCGGACTTCGAGGAAGTGGGGCTGCGGGTTTACCTGGGAATGCGTGCATCGAAGGCGCTTGCCGAAGAACTGGACCGGGATGAACTGACGATGATTTTTCTTGAAATTGAAGACGGTACACTCCTGGCAACACCGCTCGATAATGACCATATCCTGGCAATCATTGCAAAAAATAACACTAATATTGGTAGAATACGATATGAACTGAAAAAGAACAGGGACGCCATTACCACCGCATTATGATCGACTATCTTCCCACAGGAAAAAGTATCGGTGCCATGCAGGCCTCGCTGCAATGGATATTAACCCATACCTTCCGGTTCATCGGAGCGGTCATGATCACGCTCGGCGAGGGGGAAGGATTCATCCTGATCAAAAAAGGAAAGGCCGAAGCGTACTATTACCAGCACGGCTCGAAAGTCCTGCGGGGCAAGGCCGCATACGATTATTTCAGCACCCAGGATCTGCTTACCTTCCGCCTGCAAAAGTACAACGCGGAAGAATACCGCAAGGCATTCGCATTCTACAACGGCGAACAGGGTTCGGAACTGACACCTGCATCTCTGGACGCAGATATCCCTGCCATTTCCGTCAAACCGTCCCCAGAACCCCCCCGATCGGTTGCGCAGGCAGTGGAGCAGACCGTACACTCCATGGAACCGGCAGTCAATCAGGATCACGAGAGCGGACCGGCGGCGGAGGAACCGCATGACGTTGTTCCCGATGTCCGGAAAATTCTTCAATCCGCGGAGGATTCTCTCGATCTCAGCCCTTCCATATCAGAAATGACCGGGAAGCCCGAGAGCGGCGATGGCACTGCACCCCCCGGAGACGATGTCGGGGAAATCCGCACGCCAGAGGAGACCGCAGACCGTCAATCATCGGGTGCCCCCGGTCTCTCAGGACAGCAGGCAAAGCCGGATGAAGGGGATGCTACGGCAGGCGCAGGTGAAGAACCGGTGACAGGGGTACGGCAATCGCCGCCTGCCACCGCCCCCGGCGCACCGCCAGTGGCGGTCGACGAGAGGGATGATACGCCGGAGACGGCCGCGCCTCCCCCCGGACCGCACGCAATCACCGTCGAGGACTCGGAAATCGCCGACCTGGGATGGATTCTCCGGAGGAACGGCGTTCTTGCGGCCTCAGTGTTCAGCGACGGGTTCTCGGTTGTGGCACTCGGCGATGCCGATTTCGAAGCGGTGGCGGCGATTGCCGAGGACGCACTCAGGGCAGCGGAGAGTATTGCCGCGGCACTGGACATGGGCACCTTTCTCCAGATGACCGTTCAGATGCAGGGAAAGAACGTGATCATCGCGCCATACCGCGACGCTCATATCTGTTTTCTCACCTCGCCCAAAACGCACCTCGGTCAGATACGCGGAATCCTCCAGGAACTGTCCCTTCGAAATCCCACGCAGGCCTTATAAGGCATGGGAGCACCCCGGCATGATCCCGTCAGGGGGCAGTTCTGCCGCTCATCGCCACACATAAATGGCCCCGGGAATAAATATTTAAATGCCCATGACCCTGCCACAGATGATCCCGCAACTGGTCATTGCATCTCTGGCTGTTGCCGTCACCCTGGGTTATGCCTCCATCCTTGACCTTCGTGATCGGAGGGTTCCGTTCAGGACGTGGTATCCCATGCTTGCAATCGCAGCGCCGATGGCAGCATGGACATACCTCGCGCTGCTCATTTCGGACACAATGCTGGCACTGGGACTCATCGGCGCAGTCGCGCTGTTCTGCGGGCTCTTCTACTTCCTCGCAGCATACGTTCACCTGTTCGGGGGGGCGGATGCCTGGGCAATGATATTTATCACCGCCTGTATTCCGCTCTTTCCGATCGAGCCCCTGTTCGGCAATCCCCTGCCAGGCTTCTTTCCCCTCGTGGTGTTCATGAATGCCGTCATCCTCAATATCGCAACCCCCATAGGAATCTTTCTCATGAATATCATCAGGGGCAACCGGGCCCCGCTCCACTACATGTTCGTCGGATTTCCTGTGGACGGAGACGGCATCGAAGACACGTTCGGATTTGTCATGGAGGATTTCGGCGAGCAGGACGGCGAGCTTACCCGGCGGTTTATCACCTTCCGGGGGGCCATACGACGAATGATTGAGGGTGAACGGCGTATGTACACGAGGGATCTCAAGCGCAACCCCGACCAATATGCACGCGAACTCGATCTTTACCGGAGGGCGGGCAAAGTATGGATATCCTACGGCGTCCCATTCATCGTGCCAATCACCGCAGGATTTCTCACTGCGGTATTTTTCGGGGACCTGATCTACCTGGCAATAACCGCAATCTACGGAGTGTAAGATAGTATGATACCACTGAATTTTACTAATGGTTTGATCCCTGTCGTCGCACAGGACATAGCAACAAAGGACATTCTGATGGTGGCCTACGCCAACGCGGAGGCGGTGGAGCTCACCATAGCTACCGGACATGCACACTATTTCAGCAGGAGCAGGCAGAAACTCTGGAGAAAAGGGGAAGAGAGCGGACACACCCAGCGGGTTGTCCGGATTCTCACCGATTGTGACGAGGACACCCTCATCTACCAGGTGGAGCAGCAGGGGGCAGCCTGCCATACAGGCTATAAAAGCTGTTTTTACCGCACCATTGACGGTGAAATCATTGCTGAAAAGGTATTTGAGCCTGAACAGGTATACAGTACTACTGTACAATAAGCACAAGAAAATTGGTGATTTTTTATGAAATTAGTACCGGATACAAGCGTCGTCATAGACGGGCGCATCACCTCAATGATAAAATCGGGTGAATATAAAGGGGCCACAATAATCATCGCCGAGGCTGTTATTGCAGAACTCGAATCACAGGCCAACCAGGGACGCGAGATCGGGTTCAGCGGCCTCAACGAGCTCCAGGAACTCTGCAGGATGGCAAATGAAGGCATTATCGAGCTGAAATTCGTGGGGACCCGCCCCAGTCTCGATCAGGTGAAACTTGCCAGCGGCGGCGAGATAGATGCGTTGATCCGCAACGTCGCCAGCGACCATGAGGCGAATTTTATCACCAGCGATATCGTCCAGGCCGAAGTTGCCAAGGCAAAGGGGCTTGAAGTGCTCTACCTTCGGCCACAGATCGGCGATTTTTCGCCGCTCAGCATCGACCAGTACTTCGATGAAAAGACCACCGCAGTCTATCTCAAGGAGCGCGTGCCGCCTGTTGCCAAGAAGGGCACGCTCAAGGAGATGCGGCTGGTCACCCTGCGCGAAGCACCCCTGACAGAGCACGAACTCAGGTCGATGGCGCAGGAAATCCTCGAACGGGCAAAACGCGACCCCGACGGGTTCATCGAGATCGAGAAACGCGGCATTACGGTGGTGCAGATCGGGTCGCTGCGCATCTCAATTGCCCGCAGGCCGTTTTCCGACGGCATGGAGATCTCGGCGGTCCGCCCGATCGTGGATATCAGCCTCAATGACTATGCCAGGGCGGACCTGATCAAGAACCGCATCATGGGAGAGCAGCGAGGGCTTCTCGTGGCGGGACCTCCCGGTGCGGGGAAGACGACCCTCGCCCAGAGCATCGCCACCTTCCTTGCAGACCACGGGTTCGTGGTCAAGACGATGGAGGCACCGCGTGACCTCCAGGTCCCCGACAACATCACCCAGTACACGTCGCTCGACGGGAGCATGGGAAACACCGCCGAGGTGCTCATGCTGTTCCGGCCCGATTACGTCATCTTCGATGAACTGCGCAAAAACGAAGATTTCAAAATATTCGGCGATATGCGCCTTGCCGGCCTCGGCATGGTCGGCGTGATGCATGCCACGAGGGTGCAGGATGCCCTGCAGCGGTTTCTCGAGCGGATGGATTTCGGCACGCTCCCCCAGATCATCAACACCATCATCTTCGTCATTGGAGGAGAGATCGGCAGGGTCTATGACGTCAGCTTTTCCATCAAGCGCCCGGAAGGCATGCCCGAGGAGACGACCCAGAAACCAGTGATCACCATCACCGAACACGGAACAGGAGCACCCGATTTCGAGATCTTCCGTTTCGAAGGCGAAACCATCGTCATGCCTGTGGCACGGCAGGCGCCCGCGAAAGCGGAGCCCGAAGAGAAGATCTCGTGGAAACTTGCCGAGCGAGAAATACAGCGTGAACTGGGACGGTTCACGGACGGGTACGTGGACGTGCGGATGCAGACGGACAATAAGGCCGTGGTCTATATCGATGACAAGGATATCCCCGCGGCCATCGGCAAAGGCGGCAAGAACGTGGCAAGTATCGTCAATAAGCTCAGCATCGGCATCGACATCAGGCCGAGAAGCGAGCTGGAGCGCCAGAAAGCCGAAACCGCCCCTTCAAAAGAGGAGGACATCCAGCTGGAGGGCGGCGTCCGGATCAGGATCGACAAACGACAGCTCATCATCATGGCACCGGACCAGCGGGGCAAGATCGTCGACGTGTTCGGGGGGAAGGAATACCTCTTCACCGCAACCGTTGACGACCACGGCGAGATCCACCTCGCCAAGAACAGCAGCATCTCACAGGAGATGCTCCGCCGGTACGACGAGGGAGAGATCATCAAACTGAGACCGGTATAGGCCCAGGGCAGGTGCGACCATCACGGAGGGAAAAGGCATTGAGCAGATTTGACATGAACGAAATTGAGCAGAAGTGCAACGAACGCTGGCAGGATATCTTTGAACCGGATCCGTCGGGGGAGGACAAGTTCTACCTGACGGTGGCCTACCCCTACCCGAGCGGTGCCATGCACGTGGGCCACGGGCGCACCTACATCGTGCCCGACGTGATCGCCCGGTTCTGGCGGATGACCGGAAGGACGGTGCTCTACCCCATGGCCTTTCATGTCACCGGCACGCCGGTCATCGGGATATCCCGGCGCATTGCACAGAATGACGAGGCGACCATCAGGCTCTACACCGACCTCTACCGGGTCCCGGCCGATGTACTGGCCAGTTTCGTCGAGCCGATGGAGATCGTCCGTTATTTTTCCCGGGAATACGAGCGGGTGATGCGCCGTTGCGGCCTCTCCATCGACTGGAGACGCAAATTCACCACGGTCGACCCGCAGTACAGCAAGTTCATCGAGTGGCAGTATCTTCACCTGCACGAGCAGAACCACGTGGTGCGGGGCGCCCACCCGGTCAAGTACTGCCCGATGTGCGACAACCCCGTGGGTGACCATGATCTGCTCGAAGGGGACAGTGCGGAGATCATCAAGTTCATCCTGGTCATGTTTTCGTGGGGCGAGTACCGCCTCCCCTGCGCCACCCTGCGGCCGGAAACGACCTACGGGGTGACCAATCTCTGGGTCAATCCGGACGTTGACTACGTCAAAAGCACAGTGGACGGCCAGAAATGGATCCTCTCCCTCGAGGCGGCGGAGAAGATCCGCCTGCAGGATCACGAGGTGCTCATCGAGGACCGGATCCACGGCACCGATCTTATCGGCCAGACAGTCTCACATCCTTTCAGCGGCGACGTCCCCATCCTCCCCGCCACCTTCGTCGACCCGGACATGGCGACCGGCATTGTGATGAGCGTTCCTGCCCACGCCCCCTTCGACTACATCGCCCTGCGCGACCTCCAGCGCACAGGACAATACACCGATATCGCCCCGGTCCCCCTCATTGCGGTGGAAGGCTACGGGCAGGTGCCTGCAAAAGATGCCGTGGAGAGGGCATGCGTCGAGCACCAGAACGATCCCGCCATGGAAGTCCTCACCCAGGAAGTCTACAATGCCGAGTTTTCAAGAGGGAGAATGCTTCCTGCCTATGGCGGAAAGCCGGTCAGAGAGGCACGGGACGAGGTGGCTGCCATCATGCTCGAACGCTACGGATCGGCGGTGATGTACGATTTCGACACGCGCTCCATCATCTGCCGCTGCGGCAGCCGCGTCTATGTCCGCATCCTCCACGACCAGTGGTTCCTCCAGTACAGCGACCCGGAGTGGAAAGAACAGGTGCACGAGCAACTCGATGCGATGTCCCTGGTACCGCCCGAAATCAAAGCAGAATTCGATCGTACGGTGGACTGGCTCAAAGACTGGGCATGCACCCGGCGCATCGGCCTTGGCACCAAACTTCCCTGGGATACGGAATGGCTCGTGGAACCGCTGAGCGATTCCACTATCTACATGGCCTACTACACCATCGCCCACAGGCTGCGGGAGATCGAGCCCGACCTGCTCACCCCGGGGGTCTTCGACTACGTCATCCGCGGCACCGGAAACCCCGACACCCTGCCACAGGAGACACTCGATTCGCTCCGGGAGGAGTTCCTGTACTGGTATCCCTACGATTACCGGTTCTCGGCAAAGGATCTCATCTCCAACCACCTGACCTTCCAGCTCTTCCACCATGTCGCCCTCTTCCCGCCCGCCCTGCAGCCCGAGGGTATGGTGGTCTTCGGCATGGGCCTGCTCGACGGGGCGAAGATGTCCTCGTCCAAGGGCAACGTGATCCTTCTCGAGGACGCACTCGAGGAGTTCGGCGCGGACACGGTGCGCATGTTCCTGGTGGGCAGTGCCGAACCATGGCAGGACTTCGACTGGCGCAATGAGTTCGTCACCTCGACCAGGAAACAGATCGAGCGGTTCTGGCATACCGTGACCGAGGCGGGCACCGCCGAAGGCGCCTCTGCCATCGACCGGTGGTTGCAGAGCCGCATCCAGCACCGGATTGGCCAGACAACCGGCGCCCTTCAATCGTTCCAGACCCGCCAGGCGCTGCAGGAAGCCTACTTCGGCATCGAGGCGGATCTCAAATGGTACCGCAGGCGCCTGCCCGAAGGTGTCCGGGGCTCGGCGGTGCTCAGGAGTCTTGCCTCGACCTGGGTGCGCCTGCTTGCGCCCTTCATCCCCTACACCTGCGAGCAGCTCTGGGCCGACCTCAGCGGAGAGGGGCCGGTCGCCTGCGCCCCGTGGCCAGCTCCCGACGAGACCCTTCTCGACCCCGGCGTGGAACTCGCTGAAGAACTGCTGGCCCGCACCACGGAGGATATCGAGTCCATCATGAAACTCATCCAGATCGAGCCGGCGATCATCACCCTGTTTGTGGCGCCTTCGTGGAAGCAGCAGATCTTCTCCACCATTGCCGCATCCGCCGACCGGACCCAGGTGGTGCGGGAGATCATGAAGGACGAGGAGATGCGCGCACGGGGCAAGGCGGCAACCGATGCCGCAAAGCAGATCACCAACCTCATCCACCGCCTTCCGCCCCAGATGGTCCAGCAGCTGGCGGCTTCACCCGTCGACGAGATGGCGGTGTTCGAAGAGGCAAAAGAGTTTCTGGAGCGGGAGTTCGAGGTTCGGATGGCGATCGTCGAGGCAGGGGAGAGCGCACACCCCAAGGCACCTGCGGCCCTCCCCTTCAAGCCTGCGATCGTGATCGAATAAAAAGACTCAATCAACTTTTTTCTGCATTTTTTTTGCCCGTTCCTTGGCGGTGTATCCCGTGACATACTGGAGGTAGTCCCGGAACCGCCGGTTGGTGTCCAGGATCACCTCGTCCTCTTCGACGCTCCGGTCCGATTCGGTATCCACCACAAGCGTTTTTCCCTTCTCCCCCGTGGATACCTCGAGGCGCCTGAGTGCCCCATAGGAAATGTAATGGCGATCGCCTGATTTCTCGGGCTGCGTGTTGAAGTACGTTGCAAGTCCTTCGACCATGCGCTCCTCGAAACCCTTGGTGAATCCTCTCTTTATGGGGTATTCTTGCATACCATTTTTTAGGGATGAACATATGTTAATGTAATTGACACGCGCCCCCGGGTGATACCTATGGAAGACATCAAGATCATATCCAAACCCCTGAGCGGGCCGGAGACCAGCATCCTCATCGGGTTTCCAGGCAGCGGTCTCGTGGGCAGCATTGCTCTGCAGTATCTCGTGGATCAGATGGAATTCGAGCATATCGGGAATGTTACCAGCAAATACTTTCCGCCGCTCGCGATGATGTCCAAAGGGGTCATCAACGTTCCGGTGCGGTTCTACGAGAAGGACTCTCTCATGGTCATCGTCGCAGACATTCCCATTCACCCTATGATCTGCTACGAGGTGGCGAACGGGCTGATCGACTGGATCACCCAGTTTGAGATCAGGGAGATCCTGACCATCGCCGGCATCATCACCAACGAGGTCGAAAAACGGGTGTTCGGCGTTGCGACCAGCGAGGCCACTCTCGGCATGATTGAGAACCGGACAATCATCCTGCCCATGGGCAGCATCTCCGGCATCGCCGGCAGCCTGCTGACGGAGTGCAAGATACGGGACATTCCTGCGGTCGGGCTCCTCGGGGAGACGGTGAACACGCCCGACCCGCGCGCCGCGGCAGCGACACTTTCGGTGGTCAATACGCTGTACGACCTCAACGTGGATATCGAACCGCTGCTGGAGCAGGCTTCGGAGATCGAGGCGGCGATGCAGAAGATGGCAGAGCAGGTGGAAAAGACGGAGCAGATGCCGAAAAAAGAGCAGCAGCTTCCGATGTACGGGTGATCGCAATGAAATGTGCTGCATTAACAGGAATATCCCCTTCCGTGATCAGTGAGCTCAAAAAGGGAAAAGCCCGCACCCTCGAGCTGCAGAGCGCGCATAATATCATCACCCTCACCAGTGTCCAGCCCGGCGACTGCATCTTCCTGACGCCGGTCGACCTCGATGATCTTACGACCGGCGACCCCGGGATCATCATCGATATCGTCTCCATCACCATCAACATGAAGAGGATGGTGGAGGCTATTACGCCCTTCTTCTACGAAGAGCGGGAGCGGATGAGCGCCCGGATCAAGGTCAAGTACCTGGACAGCACCATGGTCAAGGGTGTGGAGGGCCGCGACTGGAGCAAACCCACCATCGTCGAGGTGGTCAAATCGTACTGCTACCATGCAGGATAATCCACACTTCTTTTCAGCCTGCGAACCCGGCGGTGCTCGAACGGCCATCCAAGGATATATTATCACGCAGAACCAATAGCAAAGGGAAATCGGGGCCTGTGGCTTAGCCAGGATATAGCGCCGGGCTTCTAACCCGGACGTCGGGGGTTCGAATCCCTCCAGGCCCGCTCATTTTTTCCCCGAATCGCTCAGATCGGCAAGGCATATATCCGCAACCGGCGTCCGTGATGACAACGGTGTGTGGCGGGTCTAGAGCACTCTGGTGCCGGGGTCTACCTTGCGGCGCGGGACAAGGAGCGATGCCTCTTCTCCTGCGGCGAGGATCATGCCGTTGCTCTCCACGCCGAAGAGTTTTGCCGGTTTGAGGTTGGCAACCACGATCACGTCGGTGCCGATGATTTCTTCGGGCGCATAAAACGGGGCAATGCCGGAGACCACCTGGCGTTGCTCGTTCCCGAGGTCCACAACCAGTCGATAGAGCTTGTTCGAGCCCTCGATCTTTTCCGCCTCGACAATGGTCGCCACCCGCATGTCAACGGCGGCGAACTCGTCGATGGAGAGCAGGGTTTCGTCGTTCTGTTCTTTCATCATCGCGTGCTCCACGCGCATGTGCAGGATCGCTTCAAGCCGTGCAAGCGTATCTTCATCGATCTTTTCAAAGAGCGGTGCGGGTGCGGGCAGTTCCCTTCGCTCGAAACCGGTGAGCGCTTCGCCGATCGCGTGATCGCCTATCTCATCGGTGTACCCGAGCATCTCCCATGCCTTCTGCCCCTTTTCGGGGATGACCGGCTCGAAGAGCAGGACGAGCGCCTTGACGATCTGGCAGCAGTTGCGGATGGCCTGTGCCGCGGCACGTTCATCTTCCCGGATCAACTTCCACGGGGCGTTTTTCTGGATGTAGGAGTTGCCGAATGAAGCGAGCGCCATCATGGAATCAATCGCATTCTTGAATTCAAAGTCCCGCATCGCCGCATCGACCGCCTCGATCGCGGAGTTGATCTCGGCGAGGGTTTCTGGATCGGCATCAAGGTCGGGGATGCCGCCCATTTTCCTGGCAGCAAAGTGCAGTGTGCGGTACATGAAATTCCCGAGCGTGTCCACGAGTTCGTTGTTCACCCGGTCAGCGAAGACCTTCCAGGAGAAGTTCAGCTCCTTGGTGTGGCTGGTATAGGACAGCAGGTAGTAGCGCAGGTAGTCGGCGGGCATGCCCTGGTCGAGGTAGTCGTCGTTGGTCCAGACCACATAGCCGCGTGTCTTGGAAAATGTCTTGTCATCGATCTTGACCATTCCGCTTGCCACCACATCGGAGGGGAGGCCATAGCCCGCACCCTTCAGCAGGGCAGGCCAGAAGACACAGTGGTGGTAGATGATGTCCTGTCCGATGAAGTGGGTGATCCTCGCGTCGCCGCACCACAGCGGCTTCCAGTCGCCGCCGGTCTTCGCGGCCCACTCCTCGGTAAACGAGATATAGCCGATGGGAGCGTCCACCCAGACATAGACCACCAGATCGTCGTGCGAGGGAAACTTCACCCCCCAGTCGAGGGTCCGGGTGATGCACCAGTCGTGCAGTCCCTCCCGGACCCAGCCGAGGGCGTAGTTGCGGGCGTTGGAGGTGCCGCCGAGCCCGGGGAGATAATCGAGCAGGAACTCCGAGAACTGGCCGAGCCTGAAGAAGAAGTGCTCCTGGTCGCGCAGTTCGGCCTTCCCGCCGCAGACCTTGCATACCGGCTCTTTGATCTCCCCCGGCTCGAGGTGCTTGCCACAGCCCTGGTCGCACTCATCGCCGCGGGCAGGCGCCCCGCAGTAGGGGCAGATGCCCTCCACGTAGCGGTCGGGGAGGAAGCGCTCACACATGGGGCAGTAACTCTGGCAGACCGTCTGCTCATAGACATACCCCCCGTCGATCAGCCGCTGGACGATGGACCTGGTGCGGGCATGGTTGGTGGGATCATCGGTCATCCCGAAATGGTTGAAGCGGATATGCATGCGCTTGAAGGTTTCATCGAAGTGGCGGTGGAAGCGCTCGGAGAGAGCCCGCGGATTGGTGCCCTCCTGCTCGGCACTGATCACGATCGGGGTGCCGTGGTTGTCGGAACCGCAGATAAAAACCACTTCCTCTCCCGCACGCCGCATATAGCGCACGTAAAAGTCGGCGGGCACATAGGTCCGCAGGTGCCCGATATGACACGTACCATTGGTATAGGGGAGCCCGCAGGTAACCAGCAGCGGTCTGTTACTCATCCCTATGTTTTTTGCGATTGATGCTATAAATATCATGATATCACATGAAGAGACGCCGTAACATCCCGGTTCGGGCGCTCGGTGCTGAGGTCGGGCTTCCCGGAGCAGACGAGCTTGCCGCATGGATCGGCCGCCAGCATGGCCGCCCTGGCGATCTCCTCTCCTACCAGATCGACCGCTCCCTTGAGGCGCAACACGGCATCGATTACCCCTGTGCCGGGGGACTCTTCTACCGCAGCCGCTGGGAGCGTGCCATTGCCGGGGTGGAGCAAGGAAGGCTGGTTGCCGACCCGGAACCCGTGGCAGGACCGCTCGCCGAGGATGCGCACCGCATCGCGTCCATGCGGAAAAAGGCATGGGTTGCGGCGCCGGCACCCTCGATGCTCGCCATCGAAAACAGCTTCTTTGCGGGTGAGGACGAGTACTATGCCGCGCTCGCCGATGTCTACCGCCGTCTTACCCGGGAGATGCGGGATGCAGGGGTCGGGGGCCACGTGCTCATCGCGGAGGCGTTCGACCCGGTCGAGATCGAAGCCCTCACGGGCAGGAAAATGCTGCTCTTTGCCACGAAGCAGACCCCCCGCAGTCTGGCGGCGCTCCTGGAAGAGCAGGACCGCATCGCCGTCTTCGGCAGGGAACTCTCCTCACTGCTCGACCTGCTCGGCGAGTACGACGTCCGGCAGCTGGTGATCGTCGATCCCGCTCCCGAGCATTTCGAAGCGGTACTGGAGCACTTTGATCCGGGCAGCCTTGCGGCGGGCGGTTACTGCACGGAATCCTGCGACCGGTACTGGAATGACCTCGCAGAAGCAGCCCACCTGCTCCTGTGAAAGTCAGCACCATCGCCGCATTGGTACGAATGACTGCGATTCGATCTCGCAGAAACTATATATAGCTGCCATCAGTATTCTCCCCTCACCGGAGGAGAAGGAGTATGGAAAACCTCATCGTGGAGATCGCATTTACGGAGTTCCCCCGCAGGCACACCTGCGACGGCGAGAATATTTCGCCGGAGATAGTACTCAAACGGGTGCACGCACCTTACCTTGCCATCCTCGTCAACGACCCCGACACACCGGGGCGCGCGTTTAACCACTGGGTGGCCTGGAATATCGAGGCGACCGACCGCATTCCCGAAGGGATCCCCGGCGATCCCGCCCCGACCTCACCCATCTCGTGCGCCCAGGGCACGAACAGTGCCGGCACAATCGGCTGGAGCGGCCCCTGTCCCCCCCGAGGAGAGACGCACCGCTTTTTCTTTAATGTGTACGGCCTGGACGCCAGACTGGACCTGCCTTCCACCGCAACCAAACGCGATCTCGAGCGGGCGATGGAAGGACATATGGTGCAGTACGGCGGCTATGCCGTCGCCCAGTACAAGCGGCAGGAGCAGACCGCATCAACCGCGCCGCGGTAGATGCGGACAGCATGGTGGGGATTGCCCCTTCAGAGTGTCTCGGCAAACGCGGCGAGACGAATAAAGTGACCGGTTTTTTTCAGCAGCAAAAACGCGATCCGGTCAACGAGACCGAACTGGAAGGTGCCGCCCGCAGCGTTCGGGTGGCCTCCGCCGCCGAATTGCCGGGCGATCAGGTGGCTAATCGCGGGAACGGATCGGATGGAGAATTTTCCGCCCGACGAGACCACCACCTCGATGTCGGTGCCCATCTCGTCCCTGATGGCGTGGGCGGTCTCGCTCGGGTAGCCGTAGAGGGGTGCAAACGCGATCCTGTATTTCGTGCCGTAGATCTTCGTATGCCGCAGGCTCTTTCCGATCTTCTCCTGCATCTCCCGGGTGATATCCGCATACACCTGCTCGATATGCGGATCGGAAAATTCCCCCTCCACCAGGCGGTCACGGACATACTCGCGGTTGCCTTTCCGCATCACGACCATCCCGAGCATCCTTGAGCGGGGATCCTCATGCTTCCAGAGGTCGTAGTCGCAGACTACCCGGGCGATCGCTGCCGCTGTCGCATCTCCCGGCAGAAGGTCGCGGGCCACGATTGCCGTGGCGCAGACCGAAGGGTCGACGTGCAGCACGTCCACGAGGCTCTCGACGGCGGCGATCTCCTCGGGACGCCAGCGATGATGGTCCCGCCACTCGATCCGCCACCCATTGGATTTCGCCTTCCTGATCGTCCCGGCATACCCGTTCTGGCAGCCCAGATCGGAGATGGAGAGGAGATCGCCCCTGCCGGGCGCCCCCGCGACCGCATTGAAGAGCGAGGCGAATTTTCCCACCGAGCTCCAGACGGTAAACACCTCCCCGTAGCGCAGGCGGTGGATGGCATCCGCGCCGGCGGCATCGAGGTCGTTGTGGGTGAGGTGGACGACATGCTGGCTTCGCTCGGAAAGCGCCTTCATAAAATTTCCTGTTTCCAGAGATCGTTCCTTTCCGTCGCTCTTCATTGCATACCAGTTCACCGGCAGGGATGATAAAAGTCAGGTTCCCCGGGGAATGAACAAAAGACAATTGCGCAGGTGCATGGGGAAAAGGCAATCAAATCTTTTATAATCTAGCATGTCCAATAGTGTTATCCCAAGCCCCTGTAGCTCAGTCTGGGAGAGCGCCAGACTGAAGATCTGGTTGTCCCCGGTTCAAATCCGGGCGGGGGCATAAAGAACCTATTTTCCGCCTTCGTTTATTGACAAGGACCATACCCGGCCAGCATTGGTCAGATATTCATTCTCTTGCTGCGACATTGATTAGCCGGCAGGTCCATGGCCTTGCACTGCAGGGGCCGGCGTATCGAAACGACTATATATGCGTCGCATGATTTAGCAGTTGAGTGAATCAATAATGAAAAACTATTTTACCACTCTGGGTTTTTGTGCCCTTCTTCTGCTCATGATCGCCGGATCCTGCATAATCGCCGGCTGTACGGAAGAACAGGCACCTGAAGCGACACCGGCGCCAACAGCTCAGCCAACGGCACCGGCGACCTCCGCCGCACCCGCACCGGCGGGAACGGTCGTTCACTATACCGAGCTGTATGCGATCTTCCCGACATCCACCGCCAACTGGGTCGCCGATGAACCCCACGGCATGACGATGTCTGGCACGGAAGGGGAGTGGAGTTTTGCCCAGAGGACGTATACCCAGAAGTCAAATGAGGATATCGTCGTTGATATCGTGATCCAGGACACCGGGGGGCAGCAGGTGGGTTACTCGCAGGCGTGGAACACCTATATGGAAGTGGACACCCCGGATATGTCATGGAAGCGCGTCAGCGTGCAGGGGTATCCGGCATGGGAATTCCACGATAAGACGGAAAATGTCTACACCGAGATCATTTCCGTCGATGATCGTTTCTTCGTCTGGATCAATATTGAAAACGGGAAACAACCGTACCTCACCGTTTTTACTACAGGGCTTGACCTCGAAGGCCTCGCTGCCCTGTCATAAATTCCCCCATTTTTTGCGTGAACGGGCGCAAGCTGTTTTCACACCCCCACCGATACACGTCTCCACCCCTTGCTTACATGCCAGACACATCCGACCAGCGTTTCCTGACGGTATTGAATGACCTGTGAGAAATAATCAGACCGGCACCACGCCTTTCATCGTCTCCGGTCCGCCTTTCTCCGCTCTGGCGGGCGGCGACCGGCCCAGAAGCATCATACGGTTTATCCCCGGACGGGTCTCCCGGGGGGCCATCGCAGCCTTTTTGTCCGCCCCGGCAGAAGTAATCCCGATCGACTATCCTTCCACATGAGGGATCGGAGACGGCGAGATGGCGGATCAGACCACACTGAAGCGGGCACTCACCACCCCGGAGGTCATACTCTCCGGGATAGGGGTGATCCTGGGTGCGGGCATCTATGCCCTCATCGGAGAGGCAGCGAGCATGGCAGGAAACGCACTCTGGATCGCGTTCGTCCTCTCCGCAACCATCGCCGCCTTCACCGGCCTGAGTTACGCCGAACTCTCCTCGATGTTTCCCCTTGCCAGCGCCGAGTACGAGTATACCTCGCGCTCCTTCGGAGAGGTGCTGGCTTTTGTGGTGGGGATCCTGGTGATACTCTCGGGGATTATCGGGGCGGCGACTGTCGCCCTTGGGTTTGCCGGCTATTTCCAGGGCTTCGTGGACATGCCCCTCGTGCTCACCGCCGCACTGCTGCTGGTCCTCATCTCCGCGATCATTTTCGCCGGCATCAAACAATCTGCGGCGATCGTGATCATCTTCACCCTGATTGAAGCGGCCGGGCTGGTGGGCATCATCGCCATCGGCCTCCCCTACCTCGGGTCGGTTGATTATTTCGAAGCCCCGGCGGGCGTCGCGGGACTGCTCTCCGCCGCTGCCCTCCTCTTCTTCGCCTACCAGGGATTCGAGGGGATCGTCAAGCTCTCTGAGGAGACAGTGCGCCCCGAATCCACCATCCCGAAGAGCCTGCTCATCGCCCTCGGCGTGACCATTGTCCTCTACGTGCTGGTCGCACTCGCCGCAGTGAGCGTCGCCGGATGGCAGGGTATCGCCGGATCTCCCGCACCTTTTGCGGTGATTGTCGGCAATGCATTCGGGAACAGTGCGTTTTTGATCTTCACCCTCATCGCCCTGTTCGCCACCGCCAACACCGCCCTCCTCATGCTGCTGGCCTCCTCGCGCATCATCTACGGGATGGCGCGCACCCGTACGCTCCCGGGTGCGTTCTCCTACATTCACCCGGCGACCCGGACGCCGGCGGTGGCCATTATCGCCGCAACATTCACCTCGATCCTCTTCCTCTCGCTCGGCACGATCAGCGAAGTGGCCATGGTGGCGAATTTCACCCTCTATATCACCTTCGCCGTCATCAATGCCGCTGTCATCCTGCTTCGCTTCCGCATGCCGGACCGGCAGCGTCCGTTCATGGTGCCGCTGTCCCTCGGCCGCCTGCCCCTGCTCCCGTGCTTCGGGATCCTCACCTGTGTCCTGTTCCTCTTCCAGCTGGACGCACGGGTCCTGCTCATCGGGGCTGCAATCATTGGTTTTTCCGCCCTTGCGGGAACGATACTCCGGGGGAGGACGATCCCTGCCGCCCCTCGGGGATAGCATTACCGCTCAAGCGACAGCGCGGTCTCCCTGAGCGCTTCCACGAGGGTCTTTGCCGAAACCCTCCGGCGTTCTCCTTCCAGCACGAGGCCCCTGCCTTCGGCTCTGGCCCGGATCAGCGCTTCGAGACGCGCGCTGTTGCGATCCTCGTAGGCGGCAGGATCGAATGGTGCGGAGAGTTTTTCCACGATATGGTGCGCCAGCTCGATCTCCTCGTCATCGGGCTCGGGGAGGCCTTCAAGCGCCGGGACATCCGTTGGATCGAGCAGTTCGTCATGATAGCGCAGCGTGGTGGCCACGATGGCGTTGCGGTACTGGTGGATCAGCACCACCCGTTCCCGGGAATGCAGGGTGACCCTCCCGACCGCCGCTTTGCCAGTGCGCTGCATCACCCTCCTGAGGAGCGCATACGCCGCATCGGACCCGTCGGGAACCAGCAGGTAGGTCTTCTCAAAATAATGCGCATCAACCTCAAAGACGCTGATAAACGCGTCGAGGCTGATTTCTTCGCTTGACCTCGGGCGTGCGTTCCGGAGCTCCTCCCTCTCGAGGAGGACATGGTCGCCCCGGGGGAGTTCGTACCCGAACACGACCTCCTCGTCGGGCACCTCATGGCCTTCTTCGCAGACCTTTTTGTAATGGATGGGGGTTTCGCAGGTGCGGTGCATCAGACGGAAGCGGATCCGGCGGTCCTGCACAAGGGGGATCGCCGTGACCGGGATATTCACCAGCCCGAGCGAGAGGCGTCCTGACCAGACAGGATGAAGGCGCGCGATCTCCTGTGCATCGGTGGCGCGACCCGTCTTCTTCATGTGCTCGTGCAAGGGGTCCATGCCGGAGGCATGGGAACCATCGCATAAACACTTTGTTCTCCCCCGGGCACGGGCCGTGGGTATCCGCCCGGAGCCTGAAGATTGTACGAAACGCCCATCATTCATGCGATTGTCTGCTGCAGACGGGAGCGTGTGCGAAGAAACCCCTTCGCACGGGCCCTCGCTACCGGGGTGGGAGAGTAAAACACAATGAACAGATACGCGATTCTCCGGGGAACGGGATTGCATTCGCCACGCACCGGGTGGCCCGATCCGGGAGAGAGAAAAAAAGGGAAATGGTGCAGGATCAGCACGGATCTGCGCACACGGCGGATCAGGCTTCACCAAGCCACTCGGCCACCTGCTCGGGGTGGGCATCCACCCACTGCCGGGCGGCATCTTCTTCGGACATTCCCTCCTCAATGGCAAGCATGATGGACTCCATGTCCGATGCATTCCAGGTGAACCGTTCGAGGATGGCATATGCTTCGGGCATGTCCTCTTTGAACCCCGTGCGGGTATACGTGGAGATGTACTCCTCGCCGCCGTAGATGTTCTCGGGGTCGTCGAGATACGTGAGATCCCAGCGCACGAACTTCCAGTGGGGCGACCAGCCGGTCACCACGACCCACTTTTCATCGTCGATTGCTGCTTTGAGCGATGCCAGCATGCTGGCCTCACTGCCGGTGAGCAGGGTATACTCGAGGCCATACACCTCGATTGCATCCTCGGTGCCCTTCATGATCCCGGCACCCGGTTCGATGCCGATGATCTCGCCGTCGAACTGATCCTTTGCAGCATTCAGGTCTTCAATCGAGTCGATGGTCACGTAGGACGGCACCACAAGGCCGCAGAGTGTTCCTTCCATGTTCACCCGCACAAACTCCATCCGGTCCTCGTAGCTGGCAAGGTAATTGCCATGGCAGGTCGGCAGCCAGGCGCCGACAAAACAATCGACCGACCCGTCGGCAACCGCCTGGAATGCCAGGCCGACATCGACGATTTTGATCTCGAGATCGTATCCTGCCTGTTCGAACACATGCTTGAGGACATTTGCGCTTGACAGTTCCGTATCATACGGGGTGCTGACGAGCACCACCGTCTTCTGCGCTGCGTCGGCTCCATCTTCCACGGCAGCACCCTGATCGGTGCACCCTGCGACAAGAAGACAGGCAGCGATAAAACATCCAATTACGAGGAATGTTTTCATTCCTTTTCCGTTCACAATAACACAACCAATTGAAAATATCGCCCGGTCCGATTACGAGCAAGTGCCGGGCCGTTGTAGGAATAGGGTTTGTGCCGCCATCATATATTAATGGGTAAGATACGGCAATATCATGCACTTTTTTCATTTTTAGCCCCATATATTCAAATTTTTATCCAGCGCATCTCGGCGGAATCGCGGAATGTTTCGGCATTCATCACGGTAATCCACCCTCCTTGCCGGTGCGCAACCCGCTCGCAAATATACTGGCAAATAATGGTTTATTGCGAAAAAAACGATCAAAGCGCCAGATTCATCCGGGCCGCACACGGCCCCCCACTCAATGGCATATATGGATATATTTATATAGAACGGCATTGCCAGTTTCTGGCAACCATGAGTGAACAGACGCAGCAACCAATTATCATACTCAAAGAAGGCACGGAGCGCAAACAGGGCAACGAAGCCCAGCGAGAGAACATCACTGCTGCACGCGCTGTCGCCGAAGCGGTCAGGACGACGCTCGGGCCGCGGGGCATGGATAAAATGCTGGTCGATACCATCGGCAGCGTGGTGATCACCAACGACGGCATCACCATCCTCGAAGAACTGGAAATCCAGCACCCCGCGGCGAAGATGATGGTGGAGGTTGCAAAAACCCAGAACGACGAAGTCGGGGACGGTACCACGTCGGCAGTGGTGATGGCAGGCGAGCTTTTGAGGTATGCTGAGGAGCTCCTCGAGCAGGATGTGCATCCCAGCACCATCGCACAAGGGTTCATTCTTGCCGCGGACAGGTCACTGGAAATTCTGGACAGTATCGCGATCGATGTCGGCACGAATGACGAGGTGCTCAGACAGGTTGCCGCCACCGCGATCAACGGCAAGGGAGCGGAGGCGGAAAATGAGCTCTTCTGCGACATTGCCGTCAACGCCATCAAGTTGATCGCCGATGACGACGGGACCGTGGATACCGACTTTATCGGCATCGAACGCCTCAGCGGGGGAAGTGCTGCTGATTCCAGGCTGATCGAAGGGGTGGTCATCGATAAAGAACGGGTAAATGCGAACATGCCCGCATCAGTGAAGCAAGCGGGGATCCTGCTCCTGAACGCGCCCATCGAGTATAAAAAGACGGAGATGGATGCGGAGATCAGCATCACCAGCTCCGAGCAGCTGCAGGCATTCCTCAATGAGGAGGAGCGGATGATAAAGGCCGTGGTGGACCGTATCATTGAAACAGGAACGAAAGTGATCTTTTGCCAGAAGGGCATCGACGACATGGCGGAGCATTTCCTTGCGAAAGCGGGCATCATGGCGGTGCGCAGGGTGAAGAAATCCGACATGGAGCGTCTCTCCCGCGCCACCGGCGCGTCCATCATCAGCAGCATGGACGCCATTAGCAAGGATGAGATCGGCTTTGCAGGTCGTGTGGAAGAAAAGGGCGTCGCCGGCAAGAGGTTCATTTTTGTCACCGACTGCACCAACCCGAAGGCGGCAACGATCCTTGTGCACGGGGGCACGAAGACGGTTGCCTTCGAGATGGAGCGTGCGATGGACGACGCACTGCACGTGGTGGCGACGACATTTGAGGATCAGCGCGTGGTGCCCGGCGGCGGTGCGCCGGAAATCGAGCTCTCTGTCGCTCTCCGCGACTACGCGACCCGATTAGGGGGAAGGACCCAGCTCGCAGTGGAGGCCTTTGCCCGGGCATTCGAGCGCATCCCGCTCACACTGGCGGAAAATGCAGGGTTCGACCCCATCGACACGCTCATCGAACTCCGCACCGCACACGAACGGGGCGAATCCACTGCGGGGATCGACGTCGCCACCGGCACGTCGGTGGATATGATTTCCCGGGGCATTGTCGACCCCCTCCGCGTGAAGACCCAGGCGGTCGCGAGCGCTGCGGAGGCGGCGACCATGATCCTCCGCATCGATGACGTGATCTCCGCTGCCGCTCCGAAACCGGGGGAACTCCCGCCGCAGGCTGCGGGCATGGGCGGCATGGGCATGCCCCCCATGATGTAGAGGCACTGTCAGGCCCCTTCCCGGGGTCATCCCCATTTTTCGTGTATCATCCGGACGGGAGGATGGGGTGCGTGACGGCGGTGCCGGGACCCCGCGCACGTCCGATGGGAAAGGCCCCGGTTCTGTTCCCTCATGTCCCATGCGACGAATACTTCTCTCGTGTGTGCTCCCGGCCCCCTTCCGCATGCACGGTGAGCACCGCATCTCCCGATACATTAAGCGGGGATACCACCACCGTTGCGGTCCGGTTCGCTTCCTCGATGCACTGGCACCAGCAATTTCCCTCGCAGGTGTATGACAGGTTCCCGACATCGTCGCTGCCGATCGTGTAATACGCAGCAGACCAGGCGGGGAGGGTGACCGGCGGGAACGAATAGGAGCCATCGTTCGGCTCCGGGGCATTGAACTCCACCATGGCCTCGACTGGCACAGCTGCAGCAAAATCTATCGAATCGTAGCCGTAACGTGGATTGACGCCTGTATCATCCATATAGTTCGCAATCGTCCAGTTCTTGAAGATATCCTCCGAACGATCGTCGTACCCGTGCCGGGCGAGCACGGCGTCAACGCCCTCGAACCCGTTTGCATGCTCCTCGACCAGGTCGCGAATGAAATGCGCGTGATCGGGATCGCCCGAGAGGTCCCCGTACTGCTCCGAGAGGTACAGGATCCACAGCCCGCTCGCCCCATAGTGCGCCCCCATGTTCCGCCGCTCCAGGTACTCATCCTCCGGCCAGTGGAGGCTCACCTCCGGGTGGTGCCGGTAGACATCGAATTCCGGCAGATGTTCCGTCGAAAAATTCGCATAGAGCAGCTCCGCATAGAGGGAGCACCCCTCGTCTATCATATACCCTTCATCAAAATCGTGCCCGCAATGGACGAGATGCTGGAACTCATGCGCGGCGGTCGCGGCAAAGCCTGCCCCCGACGCGCTTTTCAGATCGATGTAGAACACGTCCTTGTGGTTGATGGAGAGCAGGCTGAGGGGATCGAAGACGCCCACCCAGTCTCCCGGGCCGGCGATAATCGCAATATACACTCTCTCTTCACCGTCGACATCTGTTTCCGCACCGAACGTTTCGGTCACGAGAGGATAGATGATCTCGTCAAAATCCTGCCGCAGCTGCGTGATCGCCGCGGGATCCACGCGGGCCCCCTCTTCTACGGATATCACGCAGTGGCGGCCAACCTGTACGCAGGTGGTATTGAAAGCCGATCCATCGACACGAAACGTCTCGTGTTCCCCGACCACGCGCGCGTTCGTACTCTTTTCAGGAGAGATCTTCGCCGGTACAGGCGAATGCGGCGAGGGACATCCCCATTCAGGTCCTGCCCCTTCACCCGGCTCAAACGGTGCACCGCCCGGACCGGTGTCGGGGGATGCATTCCATGCCAGCGCGCCTCCCGCAGACAGGAGTGCGCCGATCGCCCCGAATACCAGGACAACGCCAACCCGCTGCCAATATCCCCCGTGGTCGCTCATTCCTGACGGTTATCCTGATCTAATGCCGGCCTGCCCGTGCAGGGCACCGCGCCGGCGTCGTTCATCGTCTCCTGGAGCCATTCAGGTCACCCGGATGTAATCCTCGGCGACCACCCTGTATACCGTGCCGGCCTCATCGGTCACGATCAACTCCACCGTATACGTTCCGGGCTCATGATACGTAAAGCGCGGGTTTTGGGTAAATGCCGAAAATCCGTTGCCGAAGTTCCATCCCCAGCCGGTGATCGGGGAAATGGTGCTGGTATCGGTGAACTGAACCGTGAAGGGAGCGTTTCCCGTGGTTGTGTCCGCGGTAAAGCTTGCTGTTGTGTTCGGCGCATCGACATCAGGTTGCCCCGCGATCTGCACGGTGATCCCCACCCATGCCTCGACCACACTCTCGTTGAAGATCTCCACGTACGGGTAGTACATCACCGCAATCGTATCGCCGTCGGTCAGCCGGAAGGTGGAAAAGTCATCGGAAATCAGGGTGGCATTCCCCCATCCCCAGTATATCGGGGGGAACGCACTGCTGTTGTCGGCGATGTCGTTGATCCGGTTGACCGCATAAAACGGGGTCCCGTTTTCATAGGCATATTCCCCCGCATTATAGGTCAGCAAACCCTGCTGCGCCGCCGCATGCACCGCCCCGAGGGGGGTGAGATTATTCACGCTCACATTTTCAAGACCTACCGGCACAAACTCGCCCGGAGTCAGGTTCACCTCGGTACGGAGGAGGAGCGATTCATTTGCAAGTTCCCTGGGGCCCAGGGCCAGTTTGTCATGCTGGAGGGAGAGCGGCCGGGCTTCGATCCCGGCGTCCTCCACCGCCGACACTGCGCTTACCGCCAGCAGCATTCCCACAATCAACAGGCAGACGATTCGTGTATTCGGCATGGTTCACCTCATGTGCCTTTTTCCCGCACGACCGGTGCATAATCTCCCCGTATACCGATCCGGGCGGGCGCGTGTTCGCCCCGAACCGGGAAGATCATGGTTGAGGCCTCAGGTTTCCCCAGAGGGACGGCGAAAGAGACGGTCCCGACACTGCTGGAATCAATGAGGGGCCGGAACGCGGGTGGGGCAATACATCCCCACGCGAATATATAATGGTTATTATGGTGCACCCTCGCCGGCACTGCGGCACTTCCCGTATCACCGCCGGTCATCAGCCTTGCCGGCACCGGCACACCAGGGGAATGACATGGTCACTGCAGGGTTCTTTTGAAAAAGGAGACCATCTCATCATAGGCATCATTCGCAACAGAACTTTCCGAACGATGGCCATCGACGACCATGAACCCGTGCGGCTCTCCCTGGTAGACCTTGAGTTCGAAGTATTTGCCGGACGCATCCAGATCGGCGGCATACCGGTAGATATCCTCCACCGGGCTCGCCGCATCGCGGGTGCCGTGGATGATCAGCAGAGGTGCCTTAAGTCCGTCGATGCGCGATGCGGGAGCAGTCTCATTGCCAAATCCCCCTGAATAGGGAAAGCCGTACCAGGCGACGCCCGACCCGAATGCATCTATCTGCGGCAAAAAGAGCATGGTATACCGTCCGCCTGCACAGAACCCGGTCAGCCCGAACCGCGACGGATCCACGTCGATCCGGGTATCGAGGTAGGTGAGCGTATCGAGGAGGAGCATCTCCATCGTACGGTCTGTCGGGGACTGCCTGTACGTCTGCCATTCGGGGGCGATGACCACGAACCCCTCCGTGGCAATGCGATCCGCCATCTCCCTGTAGCCCGGTTCAAGCCCCATGAACGAATGGACCAGCACGATTGCCGGGTACTTCCCCTCCCCTTCGGGATGGGCAATATATGCAGGATAGGTCAGGCCTCCGCTTTCAACCTCCACCATCGTCCCCCGAAATTCCCCTTCGGCCGTCTCGTCTCCCGTATCGATACAGCCGGGAAGCATGAACAGGACGACCACCGCCACGACCAGAATGACCTTTCTCATGAATGCCGCTCCTCGCCGGAATGGATGCACCATTTTCCCATCAGGTCTTAATAATTACGCCGCCTGCCGGATACCGGCAACCACCACCATTGCAGAGCGCCTCCGCAATCCTCCCCATCACCCTGAGGGACACCTGGTGACGTGTATGCATGCTGCAGGACCGATGTGGTCTGCGTCGAACCGGAGGCTTCGCTCCAACGGTCGCCGAAGTGATGGAGGAGGAGAGTCTGGGCGGCGTCGTGGTGGTCGAGGACGAAACGCCGGTGGAAATCGTCACCGATCGAGACCATGCCCTGCGGGCATGTATCACTCCAATGGATCCGGAGATCGCGCGCGAGAACATGAGCCCGGATCCGATCGACCTCGAAGGGGTGGGGGAAGGGACTCTTCGAGGCCATGGAGTTCGTCCGGGGCAGGGGCGTGCGCCGGATGCCGGCCGGCGACGAGGGCGGGACGCGTCTTCAGGCCGTGGTATTGGGCTCAGCCATTCTGCCGTATTTTTCCAGTGCCTTTTTGAGCTCCGCCGGCAGCACCGGCTTTTCCAGCACGCACTCCACGCGGTCCGCATAGCGGAGGTATTCCTCCGGCCAGATGTGCTTGGCGGTGAAAAGGATGACGGGGATGCCCTCGAGGTGCCGTTTATCCCGCAACCGGTCGAGAAACTCCCACCCGGTCATCGGCGACATCATGATGTCGAGGAGGATGACCACAGGCCACTCATGCTCGAGCAGTTCGAGCGCATCCTGACCGCTGCTGACCACGATCGGATCCCACCCCAGCCTGGGCAGCACATACTTCATGACCTCGAGCGTGGGAATATCGTCGTCGATCAGCATGATCTTAGGCTTCATGCGGCACCTCCTTGGGCACGCGGATGGTGAACACCGAGCCGACACCCACTTCGCTGGCTACGGTGATCCGGCCCCCATGCATCTCCATATACCGCTGGGCAATGGAAAGGCCGAGCCCCATTCTCCCGTACTGCCGGCTCAGGTTATCCATGTCGGCAAGGTAGAAGGGCTCGAAGATCGACCTGAGCGCCCCGGGGGCGATACCGATACCGTTGTCACGCACCCGTATATAGTGGTTCTCCCCGTTCTCCTCGTGGGTGATCCAGACCGTCTTCGGATCCCTGTTGTACTGGATGGCGTTGGCGATGAGCCCGTCCATCACGTGGAAGAGGCGGTCCCGGTCACCGGTTATGCTCACGCCGGGAGGGATATCCAGATGGATCTCGGCCTTTGTGTCGTAGCCGCCGATACGGATCACGGTAAGGATCAGCTGCCGGAGATCGGTGTCGGAGAGGTGCAGGTGCACCTTGCAGGAATCCATGATCCCCAGCTCGAGCATGCGGTCGACGACCCGCCGCTCCCGCTCCACATTTTCCAGGCAGAGATTGAGAAGTTTGGTGGTTTCGCTGTCAAGGGCAAAACTCGACGGGTCCTCGAGGATCATGTGCAGGTAGCCCAGGATAGGCTGGAGCGGGGTCCGGAGCTCGTGCGCGGCGGTGTTGATGAAATTGCGCCACCGGTCCAGTTCCCGCTCCATCTGGATGAGGTTTCTCTCCTCGAGGGTCATACCGGTGACGTCTCGCATGGTGCCGACGACCCCGAGTGTGCTGCCGTCCGCATCATACACCGGCCCCAGGATGAGGGAAAACAGGCGGTCCGATCCACCCATGACGGCCTTGAAGGTGGTGGTGACGGTACTGCCGCCCTGCATCACGCCGTCGGCATGCAATTTGAGTTCTTTTGCCACCACGGCGGGGAAGAGTTCGAAGATCGTCCTGCCCACCATGGCTTCCGCATCAACAGCAAACTCCCGGGCCTTCGCCCAGTGGAACTGCACGAAGCGGCCCTCCGGATCCTGCATGAATATGAGATCCTGGGAGGAATTGACAAGGTTCTGCAGGCGGTCCTTCGATGCTTCCAGCGTTGCCATCTCCTTCTCCTTATCGCTGATATCGATGACCGTGCATTCGATGACGGGATCCTCGGCGTTCTTTTTACAGGTGATCTGGGTCGTCACCACGCTGCCGGATTTCGAAACAAATCTCGTCTTTCGCTCAGCAACCAGAGCGCCATCCCGGCACTCCCCGAGAAGGGCGGCCCCTTCCTCGCCCGTCTCCCAGAGGATTGGGGCATGCATTCCCTTGAGCTCGTCCACCGAATATTCCAGCATACCGGCAAATTTTGGGTTTGCATCAAGGATTTCCCCGCTTTTCAGGTCGCAGACGATCATGCCCGCGTCGGCATTGCGAAAGAGGTTCCAGTACTTGATGTTGAGCAGCCCGCCTTCCCGGGCCATCAGGGTGGTGGCCGCCACGACCCAGAGGTACATGGCTGCGTTGACCCCCGAGATGAAGGGATCGAACGCCGACCCGAGATGGGTGTAGTAGGCGGTGATCGCCAGGAACGCCGCAACCAGCAGGACCGTGCACTGGAGCCCGTAGCGCGGGTACCAGATAGAGACGAGGACGATAGGGATATAGTAGAGCTGAGGAAAAAGAAACATCATAGGGGCGTAGATGTCACCGAGGGGCACGGAAAATGCATATATGGTAACCAGAACAGAGATGAGCACAAACGAGGCGATCACCCATATGCGGATGAAATCCTGTTCACTCAGACCCCCTTCGTCTCCGGGAAAGGAGAAGAACCCCTCAGAAGGCATATTGAATGACTAACAGTGTTCCGTTAATTATATAAAGCATTTTGGTTTTGCAGCGAAATCTCCCCTGTTTCAACGAACCACAGAATTCCCGGGATGCAATCTGTCTGTCCGGCGTCCGACACCTGTGATTTTCATAGCTGCATGGTATACCCCGAATACCCGGCAGGCATGCCCCGGGCCCCGTACATGGAGGTTTCCGTACTCCGCCGCGGCCGGGTCTCACAACATTGATGAACGCAGGGGGCCCAGTTGTATTTTATGCGGCCGTTTATCCTCGTGAACTGCGCCATGAGCGCCGATGGAAAGATCTCCACCAAAGAACGGCGACAGGTCAAAATTTCCGGAAAGAATGATTTCCTGCGGGTCGACCGGATCAAGGCCGAGAGCGATGCCATCATGGTGGGGATCGGCACCGTGCTCGCGGACAATCCCTCACTGACCGTGAAATCGGATGAACTCAAGCAGAAGCGTCGTGCACGGGGAGCCGACGAAAATCCGGTCAGGATCGTGGTGGACAGTGCCGCCCGCATCCCCCCCAACGCCGAGATCCTTCACAAAGGGCGGGGGAAACGGATCATCGCCGTATCGTCGAGAGCGCCCGAGGCAAAGGTGAGGGAACTGGAGTTCGTCGCCGATATCATCCGGACGGGAGATATGCAGGTTGATCTCGCCGCGCTCATGGAACGCCTCCATGCAAAGGGCATCCGCAGCGTGATGGTTGAGGGCGGGGGCACCCTGATAGGTTCGCTCTTTGCGCAGGATCTCGTGGACGAATTCTGCACCTTCGTGGGCAACATGGTCATCGGAGGCGCCGACGCCCCCACGCCGGCAGACGGGGCGGGGTTCGTCGCAGAGGACGCGTTCTCCCGGCTCTCCCTCGTCTCGGCAGAACCGCTGGACGAGGGGGTGCTCCTGCGGTGGAAGGTCGCCCGGTCACCGTAACCGGGGAAGCGCTGCGCCACCCCGCCGCCCGGGAACAATTCACTCTCGCTCACGTTGCTCTGCCAGTTGCGATGAAGAGAACAGATCTCCCGACACAACAGGCCCTGCGAGGCGTACCATCAGGAACCTGTTGAAAAAGAAAAATCAGGATTATCTTTTTCCAAACTCCTCCAGCGCATCATAGACCTTCGCCTGCGTGCCATCCGTATAGGTGGCTACGACAACGACGCGATCTGATCCGAGAGAGCCGTCAATCCGGACTTCACTTCCCACTTTATTCTCCAGTTGTGCCTTTTTAATTTCCCCGGTTTCCAGATACACGGTAACGTCAAGATCTGTAACAGCGGCCTGCCCTTTTCCACCGGCGAATGTTATACTGATAAAGGGATGCACTGAAACCGGGTTCCTCGTAACATCTATCGTCACACCTTTATGGGAGGGGACCACATCGGTCGGAGAAGGTTCCAGCGAGAATTCTTGCGTCGGTTCCGCTGCGGGGGTTGTTGCTGCAGGGGTTGCCGTGGTGGGGGCAGGCGTCTGCACCTCCGTCGCCTCTTCCGTGCAACCGCAGGAAAAAGCGATGATTGCCGCGATGATGAGAACCAGTCCAAGGAGTTTGTACTGCATAGCCAGAATTCGGAACGCAATATATATGAGGGTTGTGTCTGTGCCGCCTCACAGCCGATCTCCACGATTGTCCGGGAGATGAGGCCGGGTTCACCGGGCATGCCCGGGAATCAGTCCTGCACGACTGCCATTTTTTCCGGCATCAATGCCCGGTACAGCAGGTTGCGCCCTCTCCCCGCCCGCACCTGCGGGCAGCGGTGAGGCGGAACCGAACCATGGATTTTATTCGTGCTCCGCGCGTATTTGCATAGCATGACGCGAACGCCCCTCCGCTGGGAGGTCAAACTCGGCATATTTCTTATCCTTGCCTCGATCACCGTGTACACCATCAAACTGGCGGTGATGGATGATCTCGAAGGCACCGTCAACTACATCTTCAACTCACTGGGATTCCTCCCCGTCAACGTCCTCCTGGTCACCATCGTGCTCAACTCGCTGCTCTCCGTCCGCGCACGCCGGGAAAAACTGGAGAAACTGAGCGTGGTCATCGGCACCTTCTTCTCGGAGGTGGGGACCATGCTGCTCACCCGCTTCTCCGACAACGACCCGGGCATCGATGCGATCAAAGGCGACCTCGTGGTGACCAATGACTGGGACGCCGCCGAGTTCGCACGGGTGGATGCGAAACTCAGGACCTACCACTATACCGTCGAGATCCATGCCATCGACTTGGAAAAGCTCCGGGATTTTCTCAAAAAGAAGAGGGACTTTCTCCTGCGGATGCTGGAAAACCCCGTCATGCTCGAGCACGAAGCCTTCACCGAGGTGCTGAGGGCGACCTTCCACCTCGCCGAGGAGCTCGATCGCCGCACCGACCTCACACAACTGCCGGCAAGCGACCTCGACCACCTTGCCGGCGATATCAACCGGGTCTACGGCCTCCTCGTCCACCAGTGGCTCGAGTACATGGCGTACATGAAGCGCAACTACCCCTATCTCTTCTCGCTGGCAATGCGGACCAACCCCTTCGACGAGACCGCAACGCCGGTGGTACAGCAATCCTGAAGCGCCGGGATCTCCCGGCGCTCGCGTTTTTCCGCCCGAACGCCGCTGTCTGCGCCGGTTCCTGCCGTCATGGCGTTCGATATCCTTTTATAGTTTCGTCGGAATGAACGGAGTGTCAGGAAGCGGTCTTCAATGAATGATTATTCGATATTGATCGGCGGGAAAGCCGGAGAAGGGATCAACAGGGCGGGTTCCGTCATCGTCAGAATCCTCTCCCACCTGGGCTATTGCCAGTACATGTACTACGATTACCCGTCCCTGATCCGGGGCGGGCACAATTTCGCCCTCGTCAGGGCGTCCACGCACAGGATCGGCACCCACCGCAACGCGGTCGAGTTCCTGCTCGCGCTCGACCAGGATACCGTCGATGTTCACCGGTGGCGGTGCTCGGACGGCACCGCGGTGCTGTTCAACGCGAACAAAGTGGATGCGGAGGGGATGGGGATACCCATCGACGACATTGTCGAGGAGGAGGGGGGCAGTTCGGTCATGGTCAACACCTGCTTGATCGGGGCATTCGGCAGGGCGGCGGGCATACCCTGGGCTACCATGGAAGAGGTGCTCACCCTCGAGATCCCGAAGAAGATCGAGACGAACCTGCGGATCGCGCGACGGGGCTACGATGCGGTGGAGGAGCAGACCCCCATTCCCCGGCAGGAGGCGGCGAGGCATCCGATTCTCACCGGAAACGAGGCGATCGGCCTCGGGCTGCTCGACGCCGGGCTCGACGCCTATGTGGCCTATCCCATGACGCCCTCCTCGGGCCTCCTCCATTTTCTCGCCGGGGTAGCTGGGGACTTCGCTCTCAAGGTGATACATCCCGAAAACGAGATCGCCGTGATGCTCATGGCCCAGGGAGCCGCCTATGCCGGCGCACGCACCGCGGTGGGCACCTCCGGCGGGGGGTTCTGCCTGATGACCGAGGGGCTTTCCATGGCGGGGATGACCGAGGTGCCGGTGACGATCGTCATGGCGCAGCGGGGAGGGCCCAGCACCGGCACGCCCACCTACACCGCCCAGGGCGATCTCCATTTCATCCTCAACGCTGGCCAGGGCGAGTTCCCGCGGTTTGTCATCTCACCGGGCAATATCGAGCAGGCCTATGAATGGTCCGCACGGGCGCTCAACCTCTCGTGGAAGTACCAGGTGCCCTCCATTCTTCTGGAGGACAAGACGCTTGCCGAAGGTGCCTACTCGTTTGACCGCGACATGACGACGCCGGTCGGGCGAGAGGCGGTGGCCCGCCGGGACGGGGGCTCCCCCTACCGCCGGTATGCTGCCACGGAAACGGGGGTGTCGCCCCTCGCCACCGTGCCCCTCGAGGGCGAAGTGATCAAGGCAAACAGTTACCACCACGATGAGCGCGGCATCACCACCGAAGACCCCGCGCTCGTCGCATGGCTGAACGAGAAGCGCATGCGAAAAGAGGATGCCATGCTCGAGGAGATCGATCGCCTGTCACCCGTTACGACCGCAGGCGACGGTTCTGCGGACACGGCGCTGCTCTGCTGGGGCTCGAATATCGGTGTCTGCGCCGAGGTCGCCGGGGAGGCGGGACTGAAAGTGATCCAGCCGATCGTCCTCTCCCCGTTTCCGGTGCAGGCGTTCAATACCGCCCTTGAGAATGTCACCGTCCTCATCGCCGTGGAGGACAACATCACCGGGCAGCTGACCCGGCTCGTAGAGGGGCTCGGGTGCTGTGTCGACGATGCCATCCTGCGCTACGACGGGCGCCCGTTCAGCCTCGAAGAACTCCGGGAGCAGGTGCGAGAGGTGGTCGCATGAGCCGCCAGCTCATCACCGATGCCAAAAACACCTGGTGCCCCGGGTGCGGCAACTTCGCCATCCAGCACACCCTCAAGGACGTGCTTGGCGAAATGGAGGAGCAGGGCAGATCACTGGACGACGTGGTGCTGGTCACCGGGATCGGCTGCCACGGGAAAATGGCCGATTACCTGAATATCAACAGTTTCTACGCCATCCACGGCAGGGCACTCCCCGTCGCCACCGGGATCAAGATCGCCAACCCCGATCTCTCGGTCATCTGCTGTGCAGGCGACGGCGACGCCTATGCCGAGGGGCTCGGTCACATGATCTTCGCCGCCAAACGCAACATCGACATCACCCTGATCGTCCACGACAACCGGGTGTACGGCCTGACCACGGGGCAGTACACGCCCACCTCGCCGCTGAACTTTCACGGGCGCTCGACGCCGGCGGGCACCGTGGAAAAGCCCTTCAACCCGCTGGAACTGGCACTGGTGAGCGGGGCGACCTTCATCGCCCGCACCTACACCCGCTGGCTCGATCACCTCCGCGCAACGCTCCGGGACGCGATTGACCACCGGGGATTTTCCTTCGTCGACGTGCTCCAGATCTGTGCGACCTACTACAACATGACCAAACCCTACACTGCACGCGCCTATGAACTGGAGGATCACGATCCCGGAGACTTCGATGCAGCCTGCGAAACGATGCGCGAGTGGGACTACTCCAGCGATGCGCCGATCGCCCTCGGCACCTTCTACCGGACCGACGCTTCCACGTTCGATGAGAAATTCGGCAATGGCGGGCAGCATGAGGAGGAGCGGAAGGAGGCTATCGCGGCACTGCTGGACCAGCGGGTGTAGCGACAGGATTTTTGTGAGAAAGATCATGACCACGGAATTTGATGTCGTAATCATCGGCACCGGGGCTGCGGGGAGAACGGTGGCCTTTGAGTGTGCCGATGCAGGGCGGTCGGTAGCCGTCGCAGACGAACGTCCCATCGGCGGGACCTGCCCCCTGCGGGGATGCGATGCAAAGAAGGTGCTCGCCGGCGCCGCTGAAATCGTCGCCCGGGCACAAGGGCTGGAAGGACGGGGGATTGCAGATGTCCCGGCCATCGACTGGAGCGATCTTATCGCGTTTAAACGCACCTTCACCGAACCGAGGCCGGAGCAGATGGAGCAGGCGATGATAGAGGCTGGTGTACGGATTTTCCGGGGACATGCAAGGTTTACCGGCCCGACCACTCTCCGTATCGGCGAGGAAGAGGTGAGGGGAACGAAGATTGTCATTGCGTCCGGAGCACATCCACGACCACTGGGCATTCCCGGCGAAGAGTACCTGACCACCAGCGAACAGTTCCTCTCTGCAGAGACGCTCCCGCAGCGGATAACATGCGTGGGAGGAGGATTCATCTCATTCGAATTCGCCCACATCGCCGCTCGCGCAGGCGCGGAGGTGACCATTCTCAACCGGAGCGATCGCCTGCTCCGGCCCTTTGACGGCGATCTGGTCGACATGCTGGCGGAAGCGTCCCGCAAAGCAGGCATCAGGATTGTCATGAACACGCCGGTGAAGGAGATCCGCACAGCAGGCGACGAACTGGTAGTGATCGGGGGTGAGAACGGGGCAGAAGAGTATGTCACGGACATGGCGCTCCACGGCGCGGGGCGGGTCTCCGCCGTCGAAGGCCTCGATGTAGAGGCTGCCGGCATCACGGTGAGCCGAGGACGCATCGACGTCAATGAATACCTCCAGAGCACCACCAATCCCGACGTATATGTGGCGGGCGACGCCAACTTCACCAGCCCGCAGCTCACCCCGGTGGCGACCGCGGACGGCGAGACCGTGGCCAGCAACCTCCTCAATGGCACATCGACAAGACCGGACTACTCGCTCTTCCCGGGCGTCCTGTTCACCTACCCGCCTCTGGCCATGGTGGGCATGACCGAGGAGGAGGCGCGGTCACAGAACCTTCGCTATGTCCGCCATTTCGAGGACACCTCGTCGTGGTACGCGTCACGGCGTGTCGGCCTCTCCACCTCGGGCTATAAATTACTGGTCGACGAGGACGACCATCTGCTGGGCGCTCACATTCTTGGATACGGTGCTGAGGAGCAGATCAATCTCTTCGCCCTGGCGATGAATGCGCATCTCCCGGTCGAGGTGTTCAAGGCGACAGAATGGGTGTATCCCACCGGTGGCTGGGATATCAGGAACATGTTCCTCTAGGGAGGGGATCTCCAGAATACATTTATCATGCTTCTCTGCCACAGGGACAACGGTTCAATGGAATGATATCCATGTTGAGTCAGAGAATCGAAGAAGCAATCAATGAGCAGATCATGTGGGAGCTCTACTCTGCGTACCTCTATCTCTCCATGAGTACCTGGTACGAATCCATCGGCCTGCGGGGCTTTGCCAGCTGGGAGCGGGTGCAGTTCCAGGAAGAACAGGCCCATGCCCTGAAATTCCTTGACTACATCATCGCACGCGGCGGCCGCGTCATCCTCCGGCAGGTGGACGCCCCTCAGGCCGAATGGGAGTCCCCGCGAAAAGGGTTCGAACACCAGCTCGAGCACGAGCGGCTCGTGACGTCAAAGATCAACGACCTCGTCGACCTCGCCATCGAGGAAAAGGACCACGCCACCTACAACATGCTGCAGTGGTTCGTCGACGAACAGGTGGAGGAGGAAAACGCCACGGCGATCCTGGACAAACTCAGGATGATCGAAGAGGGCGGCGGGAGCGGGATGCTCTACATGCTCGACAAGGAGCTGCAGGCCCGGGTTTACACCCCTCCTGCGGCAGAGAAATCGGCGTGACACCATATCTCCCCTTTTTTGCTACCCCGGATCTTCGCGGGTGCACCTGTCGGAGTGGGATCACGCCGCAACGAGCGTGATCTCCGCACTGCCCCATCCGGCATCGTGCATCGGCGTCGGATCGTCACTGGAAGAGAGGGCCCAGATGATACTGACGGTCTGGCCGGGAGCGAGGACTGTGTCATACGGCGCATCGCCGGTGTCGAGCCGCCGGGAAAATTCGATGACCGTGGTGCCATTCTGCTCGCTCCCGGCACGCTCCAGGAGATCATCGGTCCCCCCGAGGTCGGTATCGGGGGGATGCGGGCCCGTCGGCCCGAGGGAAAACTGGTCCTGCACGGTCGCCTCGCCGTCCTCAACCCATCCCTGCACGATGTCGGCCCCGTTCATCCTGGTGGTGGGCTCGAACCCGACGGCCACCCAGCCCTCCGTCTGCGCCTCCAGGCCCATGGTGAGCAGGTCCGCATCATTCCTCCAGTGCACCGTATACCCCGGGCTCACCGCCAGTCTGGATGCATACTCACCGTTAGAAATCACGCCATCCGCACCCCACGCCGGCGACGGCGCTGCGCCGGGATCCGCACCTCCATCCGGGGAAGGGGAAGTGGTCGCCACAGGCGCAGGAGCGGCTTCCTGCGGTTGCTGCCCGGTGCATGCCGCCCCCGCAAAGCACAGGCACAGGATGCACAGGACGGGAATGAGGTGCATGGGAGTGCGTATACGCCATACGGCATAAAAATAATTTCCGGCGCACGGAGGATATTCTCCCTCGGCAGTGCCCTGCCGCAAGAAGAAATGCAGACGGATACGGGCGCGGGGTTGTCCGGTCGGGGACATGCGCGGCCCAGCGGGGGGGTTTCACCTCCCCCATGATGTACGGCACGGCTGTCATGATCGCGGGAATGACAGTTCTGCAGGTCGATTCGGGAGAGTGGGCGCACACATTGCCTCTCCGTTCCGAGGATAATTTTGGATTTTGACCGGTTAAAAACGGCAGATGTGAATTTCGATGGTTTAAACCGGGCAAATTTGGACTAGAATTGAATAAAACAGCCAGAATTGGATAAAAACGATTTTAAACGCGTGTAACAACATATGAGGTTTTCGATTAACCAGACAAAACGTTCACTTAAGGGTTGAAAACCCTTTGCAAACCCCTTTTTTGCTCAAAATAATGGTTTTGACCACTCTTTCAGGGCCACTATAACCCGTATTTCCTGTGGAGAAAGATAGCTATCGCTCAAGCAGACGATTGTTTGAGCGTCTGGAGTTGCTTCAAATTGTAA